>FMJZ01013837.1_pt1 | contig 93493 bp, 95 predicted proteins | sample 1987881 | NCBI WGS metagenome assembly FMJZ01 (sample SAMEA4378227, study PRJEB15110) | soil metagenome | biome: soil; feature: Field; material: Soil | place: India | collected 2015-03-11 | depth 0 m
TTTATATTGTCCCAACGCCTATTGGAAATTTGAAAGATATTACCCTGAGAGCTTTAGAGGTTTTAAAATCAGTTAATTATATTGTTTGTGAAGATACTAGAAGAACAAAAATTTTGCTTGATCATTACGGAATTAAAGATAAAAAGTTAATTTCCTATTTTGCACCAAGAGAAGAAGAAAAAATTCTAATGATTTTAAAAATTTTAGAAAAAGAAGATGTTGCTTTAGTAGTTGATGCGGGAATGCCAGGAATTTCTGATCCTGGGTATAAGTTGATTAAAGCTTGTCTTGAGAGGACGCGGACTACCGCAGACAATACGCAGACAATCGCAAACTATACACAGACAGCCGGAGAGAATATGTGGATATCTGCGAACGATACGCAAATCATCACAGACGACACTACTCAAGCAGATAATGTTAGCGGGAGTTCGCGCGATAGTTCGCGAGAGTCTGCGTTTATCGAAATAGAAGTACTACCAGGACCATCAGCATTTTTAACTGCTCTTATTGGTTCAGGACTGCCAACTGATAAATTTTTATTTTTAGGATTTCTACCGAAAAAGGGATTAGAAAATTATTTAAGTAAATTTGAAAATTTAGAAGCAACAATAATTTTCTATGAATCGCCCCAAAGAATTCCAAAAACTTTAGATGTTATTGAAAAAGTTTTTGGAAATGTTGATATTGTTATTGCCCGCGAAATCTCGAAAATTTATGAGGAATATATAAGAGGAAAATTAAGCGAAATCAAAGAAAAATTAAAAAACAAAAAATTAAAAGGAGAACTAACTGTTATTTTTAGAAAATAGTGATAATGTTATCGTGTTTTATTTAGAATTAATCTTTTGGCAAATTTTTATGAAATTTTTAGGAATTAAACTTTGGGAACCTATTAAAAATCCTAATAAAGGTAAATTAAGGTAATTTTCAATAGTTTCCAAAAAAACTGACCCGCCATAAATTACTCTATTTTCGATATTCCAATTTTTAACAAATTGAATAAATTCCGAAACAATTTCTTTAGGAACTGATCCTTGGCGGTAAGTACTAATTGCCCAAGTAGGTTCATAGGCAATCAAAATATTTTTGTTTTTTAAATCAATATTCTTAAATAAAATTTTAAATTGTTTTTGCCATTCAGTTTTTAGCTTGCTTAAATTAGTTATTTGCTTTTCTTCACCTAAACATACTACCGCCTTTAAATTGTTTTTTAATACAATATCAATTTTTTTATTCGCTATTTCTAAATTTTCGCCCAACTTTCTTCTTTCTGAATGATTAATAATAACAAAACGAGCGCCTATATTTTTAATCATCTTGACAGAAATCTCACCAGTATAAGCACCCTTCTCTTCGAAATAAATATTTTGAGCTCCAAAAATACAATTTTTAAATTTATCAATTAGTGGTTTTAAAAAAATCGCTGGCGGAGCAATCCAAATATTTATTTTTTTTATTTTTTGATATTTTTTTACCAATCTAAAAGCTTCATTCAAAGTCAAAGGATTCATTTTCCAGTTGGCAATAACTAATTTCATTCTTTTTATAATATTTTACCAGTTTAACCAAAATTTAAAAGGGAAGCGCAAATAAAAAAAACTGTTTCTGTTCGTAAATTTGTTTGACCTAAACTAACAAATTGGCTATTTTTATTTTTTAAAATTTCCAATTCTTTATTTGAAAACCCTCCTTCTGGTCCGATTAATAAAGAAATAGAGTGAGGAAAAATAATTTCGTTTATTGGTTTTCCGTTTTTTTCTAAAACATAAATATTCTTAGGGACATCTTTTAAATTAATAGGCAAACCAATTTCTGGTAAATAATTCCAATCACCAATTTCTAAACCTTTATACATTATTTTTAGCCATCGCTCAGAAACTTCATCGCTTATCCAAGGACTTCTTTCGGTTTTAACTGGAATAATTTTTTTAACGCCCAATTCAAAACTTTTGCTTAAAATTAATTCAAAATTTTCTTTTTTAATAAAACTAAGATAAAAAAATAATTCTTTAGGTGGCAATAAATTTCTAATAATTGATTCTTGAAATTCAAAAATTAACTTATTTTTGCTCCGTTCTTTTAAAGTGTAATAACCCTCAAATAAATCTTTACCGATAAAAATTAAACTTTCGCCCAATTCTAAACGGTAAACTTTAATAATTCTTGAGATGATTTCTTGGTCTGTAATTTTTAATAATTGATTATTAGCTAAATTTTGATCAAGAAAAATTTTTCTTTTCATTTACAAATAGTTAAAGCAATAATATTTTTACACCCTTTATCTTTAAGAACTTTAGCTAACTCAAAGATAGTACTACCAGTGGTGATAATATCGTCAACAATTATTAAATTTTGGGGTGGCGGTTGATTAACGGCAAAACAATCTTTAATATTTATCAATCTTTGATAATAATCTAATTTAGCTTGATATTCTGTTTCCTTAATTTTTTTAATGCCTTTAAAAATTGGTAAATTTAAATTGCGAGCAATTTTTTTAGCAAGAACTTCAGATTGGTTAAATCCGCGAAGTTTTTCTATTTTCTTACTTAAGGGAACATATGTTAGAGAAAAATTTTTAAGATTTAATATTTTTAGTTTTTCTGAAATTAATTCCCCCCACCAGAGAAATATTCGCCAATAGTTATTAAATTTACCATCAATAATTAATTGCGCTATAGGTAAATTTTGATAATCATTGAAGGTAATTAAAGTTTTTACTAAATTACTGCAACAAACTGAAGTTAATTTTTCATCAATTGGTTTTCTTCTTTGACATTTAGGGCAAAAAAGAAATAAATCAAAATTTAATTTTTGCAAGCAATTATTACATAAATAAGATGAATTTAAAAAATTTAAGCATTGATAGCAGAAATAAGGAAATAAAAAATTTTCAGAAATGTTATATAATTTTCTTATTATGTTTAACATTTTTGGTTCAAAAAAAATTTTAGGCGTAGATTTGGGTTCAAAGAATATTAAAATAGCTGAGATAGAAAAATATAAAAACTCTTTTATTTTAACTAATTATATTATAATTGAACTTGAAGGTGGCGAGAGGATATCATCCTTATTAGAAACTTCACAGATTTATGAGGAGAATTTATCCAAAATTTTAGAAAATGGATTTAAAGAATTTAAAATCAAAGATGTAGTTTATTCAGTTTCTATTTTTTATTATTTTTATACGAATTTCTCTTTACCCTATATTCCACCCAATGCTCTGAAGAATGCAATTAATTTTGAATATCGGAAGTATATCCCTGTTGGTTATGAAAAATTTCAAATAGAGTGGCGTAATATTAAACACTCACCCTTCAATTTAGAAGGGCAAGATAAATGGTTAATTTTTTTTACCGCTATACCCGAAAGTTATTTAAACAAAATTAAAAATATCTCCCAATTAGCTAAAGTAAGATTTCAAAAAGCCTACCCCGAATTTTTAACTCTCGAACCATTTTTTAAAGAAAATAAAGAAAATATTATTTTGATTGATATTGGTTATTCTTATTCTTATGCTGTTTTAATAAAAGAAAATCAAGTTATCAATGCTAAAAAATTTAATTTAACCACAAAGAATATTATTGATACTTTAATGAATCTTCTAAGTGTTGGTCATCAGGAAGCTGAAGATTTTTTTATTAAGAAAGGTTTTCAAATTGCTCCCGAAGAACTTGATTTAAAAAAAGCTTTAGGAGAAATTATTGACAATTTTTCTTCTCAGGTTTTAAGCTTAAAAGAAAGTTGGGAAGCAACATTTGGTACAAAAATTAGCTTAATTTATCTGACCGGCGGCTTAAGTTTGGCTAAGGGATTATTAGATGTTGTTAGTACTAAAATACCCAATATTTCCTTTGCAATTTTTAATCCTTTAGAGAAAAACATTATTCCTGGTGATAATATTCAGAATCGATTGAATGGTTCGGTTTTAGTTCAGGCAATGGGTTCTTGTCTAAAATTTTTCTTAAGTTAAAATATTAATAAATAAAGATATGTTTAAAAATATTTGGGAATTAATACCACATCGTTTATTTTATTTTTTGGTTATTGGTTTGATTTTAAGTTATGTTGGAAGTTATAGTTTAGATTATTTAACTAAAATTAACAATAGAAAGATTAATGAATTAAAAGCTGAGATTGAAAATATCAAATCACAATATTCAGAACAAGTTAATACTGAAGCTTATCAAGCCTTAATGCACTTTTTATCCCTTAAATATTTAATAGATCAAAAAAAATCTATCCTACCTTTAATTCAACAACCACCGAGATATTTACCTAAATTTCTTAAAATTACATCAGTTTCAATTGAAAATCAAACCAATAAAATTAAATTAACCGGTCAAGTTAATGGTTGGGTAAATTATTCAAGATTGATTAATTATTTTGAATCCCAAAATAATATTTTTAAAGATTTTAAAATTGAAAGTTATTCTTTTGATAATTCAACTGGATTAATTAATGTCAATTTAAGTTTTATTTATAATATCCAATGAGGTTGTTAATTAATTTAATTTTTATAATTTTATTTTTCTTCTTTATTAATTCAGTATTTACTTCTTTGATTCCTTCGTATAAAAATTATCTGTCATCAGCTAAAGCAAAAAATGAAATTGAAAATGAATTAATTAAAACAAAAGCAATTGAGGAACAATTTAAATTTTTACAATCCAAAAGCGTTGCTGACATCTTAAAAATAAAAAAAGCAAATTTTTTTGATTATTTTTTACCCTCAAAATTCATTGATTATGAATTAACAATGTTTATTAATCAAATTTTTTATATTAGTAATTTTCCTCAGCCCAATATTTATTCTTTTAACAAAACAGAATTCACCCACCCTGAGTTTAAAAAAGCAAAAATGACTAAATTTAGTTTTTCAGTCAGTGAAAAAAGTAATTTAGATGATTTGATAAAATTAATTAATAATTTAGAAAATAGTAGTCGAATTTTTGTTATTGAATCTATTAATTTTAGCCCAGCTTCTGAAGGAAATGTTATTAATGCTAGTTTAAATATTTCAACTTATTACTACAATTATCAACAACAATGAAATTTGATAATTTATTAAAATTCAAAGCTTTTAATTTAATTTCGTTAATTTTAAGCCTGGTTATTTTAGGAGCAATTATCTATATTGCTTTTTGGGAATTAAATATTTTTAAAAAGGAAAAAGAAATTCCATTAGAAATTAAAGAAATAGAAAATGAATTAACTATTCTTTCAAAGTTAAATTTAACTTTATTATCTGAAGAGTTAAGGTCTAAATTACCCCAACCTCAGGTTTTATCTCAACCAACTATCTCTCCTGATATGATAGGTAAAAATAATTGGTTTGAATAAAAGTTAAGTAATAATGACTTTTAACGAATTTTTAAAAGAAAAATTAAAAGATAAGATAGAAAATATCGACGAGTTAATTAAAGAAGCAGAAAAAAATAAGATATATATAGAAGAATTTTTTTATCGTTTGGGCTTATTAGATGATAACTTTTTGGATTTAAAGGCTGAATTTTATAAATTGCCTGCTAAAAAATTTCTTTATGACGAGCAAATCCCTTCAGAAATTTTAAATTTAATTTCTGAGGATTTTTCTAAACAACGACAGGTGATAGCTTTTGATAAAAAAGAAGATGGTATTTATATCGGTGTTGTTAATCCTGAAATTCCACCCTTGATGGAAACTGTTAATTATTTACAATCCACCTATAATCAAGAAATTAAAACTTTTCTTATTTCAATTAAAGATTATTTTTTAATTTTTAGACAATATCATAAATTTTCCGATGTATTAAAAGAAATTTTGTTTTCACTGAGAAAAACAAAACCATTAATTACTGAAGCGGAAATTGTTAAATTGGAAGAAGAATTATTACCCACAGAAGAAGCACCGGTTATTAAATTAGTCCAATCATTAATTGAAGAAGCTGTCTATTTACAAGCTTCAGACATTCATATTGAACCACTTTCTCGCAAATTAAAAATTAGATTTCGTCTTTTGGGTGATTTAAAAACAATTGCTTATTTACCAAAAGACTTACATCAACAAATAACTAATCGTATAAAAGTCTTAGCTAAACTAAAATTAGATGAATCTCGTATTCCTCAAGATGGACGAATTAGGGTCTTTGTTCATGGTCGAGAAATAGACTTAAGGATAGGTATATTTCCAACAATTGAAGGAGAAAAAGTCGAAATTAGAATCTTAGATCCTTTAGTTGGGTTGAAAAAAATATCTGGATTAGGAGTTTTAAATTATCATGAAAATAAATTAAATGAAGGGATTAAAAGTCCTTATGGATTAATTTTAATTACTGGCCCAACTGGCTCTGGAAAAACAACTACTCTCTATGCTATTTTACAAGAATTGGCTAATGAAAAAATAAATATTGTTAGTTTAGAAGATCCAGTTGAATATCGATTAGATGGAATAAATCAATCTCAAGTTAGACCAGAAATTAATTATACTTTCGCTAATGGCTTAAGAAGTATTTTAAGGCAAGACCCTGATGTTATTTTTGTTGGTGAAGTAAGAGATTTAGAAACTGCTGATTTATGTATACATGCTTCTCTTACGGGTCACTTAGTTTTATCAACGCTTCATACTAATACTGCTATTGGTGCTATTTCAAGATTAATTGATTTAGGTATAGAAAGGTTTTTACTGCCAGAAACAATTAGATTAATTATAAGCCAAAGATTAGCTAAAAGATTGTGTGATAATTGTAAAAAGGAAATTGAACCACCTCAAGATATTAAAAAAATAATTTTAGAAAATTTAACAGATGTTGATAAAGAAATTATTTCTAATTTAAATATTGATATTAATAATCCTAAAATTTATCATCCTGAAGGTTGTGAAAGATGTAATTATCGCGGATATATTGGTAGAAGTGGTATTTTTGAAATTGTAATTATGACTGATGAGTTGAGGAATGCTGTTTATGAAGGAAAAAAAATTGATGAAATTGAAAAACTTTTAAAAAATCAAAAATTTGTTAGTTTAAGGCAAGATGGAATTATTAAATCTTTGATAGGTTGGTTTACTATTGAAGAAATTATAAAAATAACTTAAAATTTTAAAAAATGAATGAAAAATTAAAAAGAATTTTTTATATTGCTTCTCAAAGAAATGCTTCTGATGTTCATATTACTCCAGTAAGATACCCAACCTTAAGAATAGATGGTAATTTGCTTACTTTAAATGAGGAAGGAATTATTTCTTCAAGTGAATCAAAAGAATTATTATTTTCTTTATTAACTGAAGAACAAAGAAACTATTTATTAAAATACAAAGATTTAGATTTTTCTTTTAATATTGATGATAAAATAAGGATTCGGGCCAATATCTATTTTCAAAATAATGGTTTAGCAGGAGCTTTTCGATTAATTACTACCGAAATCAAAACTATTGAAGAATTAAATTTACCCCCCATACTACATGAATTTATTAAAAGAAAACAGGGTTTAATACTGATTACTGGTCCAGCAGGCGTTGGTAAATCAACCACTTTAGCTGCTCTAATTGATGAAATAAATCACACCCGACCAGCTCATATTATTACTATTGAAGAACCAATTGAATATATCTTTATCCCAGATTTAGCTTTAATTTCCCAAAGAGAGATACCAAGAGATTCTCCTACTTGGCATCGAGCTTTAAGGGCAGCATTGAGAGAAGATCCAGATATTATTATGATTGGTGAATTAAGAGATGAAGTTTCAATTCAAATTGCCTTAACTGCTGCTGAAACAGGTCATTTAGTTTTAGGTACTCTTCATACTAATTCAGCTTCCCAAACAATTGATAGAATTTTGGATGTTTTACCTGAAGATAAGAAAAATCAGGCGAGATATCAACTTGCGTCAACATTAGTTGGTATTATTTCCCAAAGATTAGTAAATAGGATCAAGGGCGGTAGAATTCCTGCTTGTGAAGTTTTAATTGCTAATACTGCTGTTAAAAATCTTATCAGAGAAAATAAAATTTATCAAATAGATCTTGTTATTGAAACAAGTTTTGAATCTGGTATGTTTACTTTAGAAAGATCCTTAGCAACCTTAGTTAATTTAGGTGAAGTAAGTTTAGAAACTGCTTATAATTACGCTCTTAATATTGATAGATTAAATAATTTGTTAAAAAGATAATTTCAATAAAATAAAATGAAATTTGAATTTAGGGGTTTTGATCGCGATGGTAATTTTAAAACTGGGATAATAGAGGCTGCTAATCAACAAGAGGCTATTTCTTTACTTCAAAATCAAGGATTAGTAGTAACTTATATTAGCAAACCAACTGTTCCTAAATTTTTAATTACTTTTTCTAAAATTTCTTTATTAGATTTAGCTTTTTTTTGTAGTTCTTTTAAATTTTTACTTAAATCAAGAACACCTCTTGATGAAGCAGTTAAAACCTTATCCTATCAAGTTACTAAACCAAGATTTAAAACCATTCTAGAAGATATTTACCAGCAAATTATTAGTGGTTTACCATTATCTGAAGCTTTAGAGAAATATCCAGAAACATTCCCTAAATCAATGACTAAGTTAATTAAAATAGGAGAAGTGGCAGGAAAACTTGAAGAAGTTTTTGATAATTTAGCAGAATATTTTGAAAATCAACACAAACTTCTTAGTAAGGTTATACAATCTTTATATTATCCAGTAATTGTTATTTTAATTTTTCTTGCAACAATGGCTTTTATATTTTTTCAAGTTGTACCCCAAATTAGTAAGCTTTTTATAGAAAATGGAATTGCTCTTCCCGCTGTTACTCAAAAATTTTTAACTATTTCTAATTTTTTATTTTCTTATTGGTATTATATTTTAGCAGGTTTAATTATTTTTATTTATATTTTGATAGAATTTTTAAAAACAGATGACGGAAAGCTTTTTCTATATAACTTTTTTGTTAATGTTCCAATAGTTGGTGTTCTATTGAAAGAAATCTATATTATTGCCTTTTTGCAATCATTAATTTTTCTTATTAAAGGAGGACTTCCACTTTCTGAAAGTTTAGAAATTGTTGCTAATAGTATTACTAATCCTTATTATAAAAATGCTATTAGTTATTTAGCCGAAGAAACAAGACGAGGTAAACCAGTTTCTGAAGCTATCAAAATTTTCCCTGATTTATTTCCACCTTTTGTTGTTCAATCTTTTGCTACAGGAGAAAAAACTGGTGAATTATCTAATACCTTAGGAACAATTTTAGAATATTATAATTTAGATGTTAATAATAAAACTGCTAATTTGGGTGAGGCAATTCAACCAATAATCATTATTGTTTTAGCTATTGGTTTAATTTTTATTGAACTTTCTTTAATTATTCCTATTTCTGAATTAGCTAAAACAATTAGACAATTTTAGTTATCCACAATTTATGAAATTTTTACTAAATTTATGATATAATTATTTTTGATAAACCTTATAACTCAATATTAAAATTGAAAATTGGTCGAATATTAAGAAAATTATTAAAAATTAAATAATTAAAAATGAAAAACAGATATTTTAAAGCTTTTACATTAGTCGAATTAGCAGTTGTTCTTTTAGTTATTGGTATTTTAGCTGGTATTTTAATAAGAAACTATGGTGGTTTTACTTCAGCAGCCAGAGATGCCAGAATTTTAGCTGATTTAAGGAATGTATCAACAATGTTAGCTGCTTATTATTCAAAAGCTGGTAATTTTCCCGATGTAACAATGGCAGCTAGTAGCGCTAGCTGGACTGACCAATTTGCGGACACTTTAATAAATATGGGGGTAATTACAAACAGAAACGAATTACCGCGTCATCCTTTAAGTGGAAAATTTTATCAGTATTTTGCCTGTGATAGAGATGGCGCTAGCACTACATATTCGACTGGTAGTGCTTATATTTTAGCTGCAGATTTAGAAGCACCAACCAGCAATGTTCAAATATATTCAGGTAGCGTAAGCGAAAACGCGGCTGTTTCATGCGTCAAGACTGACGGCTCCTCATTTAGTCAACCATCTGAGATTAGATGTTATCCTAGTGGACAAAGATATTGTTTATATAATTACTAAAAACTAATAAAAACTAACTAATAAAAATCTAAAAATTGAAAAAAATTTAGACTATAATATTCAAATTAACAGAGAAAGTAATGTTATTTTTTATCTTTGGTTTATTTTTAGGTAGTTTGTTGAATAATATTGCTTATCGATTAGTTAGAGGAGAAAATTTTGTTATCGGTTCATCTAAATGTGATTATTGCCAAAAAAAACTTAATTGGTATGAGCTTATACCTATTTTAAGTTATATAATTCAAAAAGGTCAATGTCGAAATTGTAAAACAAAAATTTCTTTTCGCTATCCATTAACTGAATTAATTTCTGGATTATTTGCTTATAAAATTGCTGAAAAAACATTATTGCTAAACGCTTTTAATCTAACTAATTTTATTTATTTTTTATATTTTTTATTTATTGTTTCTCTTTTATTGATTTTAGCCCTTTACGATTTAGAAACATTTTATATTGAAGAAAGAATTATTTATTTTGCCATTATTTTTTGGTTGATATTTATTATTTCCTTTGATTATGTTAATTTCCCACACGTTAATTTTGCTGATAGTTTTAATTATTTAATCTACTTACCCCAAACCAATATTAAAGAATATGCTTTTAATAGATTATATTTTGGTTATCTTTTGGCTTTAGGAATTGTGATTATTTTTCTTTTAACATTAGGAAAAGGAATTGGTTTAGGAGATGCTAAAATTTTATTTATTTTAGGGTTATATTTTAATTTCGGTGATATAATTTTAACCTTAGTTTTTTCAATTATTATTGGTGGAATTTTTAGTTTATTTATATTATTCAAAAAAAGAAAAACCAAACAATCAATACCCTTTGTACCTTTTATATTTATTAGTCTATTTTTAACTATTATAGCAGGCGAATTAGTATCAAATATTTTATTTGAAAATTTGATTAATCTTGATTTAAAATAATTTTAGATTATTTGTTATAATTAATCAGTAAAGAGCTTAACTTTTCAAAATAAATGGAAAAAAATAATTTAATAATCTTATTATTTTTTTTGTTAGGAATTATTAGTTTATTTTTTGTTGTCGATAATTCAATGCTGAAATTTAAATTCGGTTTAGATTTAGCTGGAGGAATTATTTTAACTTATGATGCTGATTTAAGTCAAATAAGAATTAGTGAGCAAGAAGCAACCTTATCAGCAGTAAAAGATTTAATCGAAAGAAGAATTAATACTTTGGGTTTAGCAGAAACGAGTATTAATTATAGCCGAAGCGGAAGAATTATTGTTGAGATTCCCAATGTAAAAGATTATCAAGAAGCAGTTAATTTAATTGGTCAAACACCCCTATTAGAATTCAGAGTTCCGCAAATCGTTGGTACACAAACTGTTTTTGTTCCATCAGAGTTGACTGGTAAATATTTAAAAAGTGCTGAAGTAAGAATTAATCCTAATACTGGCTTGCCATTAGTTGCTTTAAAGTTTGATAATCAAGGAGCTAAAATTTTCGAGCAATTAACTCAGAAATATTTAAATCAACCGATTGCTATTTATATTGATGGTCAACCAATTTCTATTCCGAATGTCAGAGAAACTATTACCGGAGGAGAAGCAGTTATCGAAGGCAATTTTACCTTAGAAGAAGCAAAAAAATTAGCCGGCAACTTACAGCAAGGAGCATTACCTGTACCATTAAAATTAATTAGTATTAATCAAGTTAATCCAAAATTAGGAATAAAATTTAAAGATTTAGCTGTTAAGGGAGGTGCAATTGGTTTTATTTTAGTTTTAGCTTTTATGATTGGCTATTATCGTCTTCAAGGTGTAATTGCTTCTATTTGTTTGTTTATTTATCTTTTAATTAATTTATTTATCTATAAACTATTCGGAGTAGTTCTTACTTTAGCTGGTATAACTGGTTTAATTTTATCAATCGGAATGGCTGTAGATGCTAATATTTTGGTTGCAGAAAGAATTAAAGAAGAAATTAGAAGGGGATTAGAAAAAAAACAAGCAATTAAGGCGGGCTTTAGTCGGGCTTGGACATCAATTCGTGATTCTAATATTACTACCATTATTTCTGCATTATTAGTTTATTTTTTGACTACTTCATTTGTGAGAGGATTTGCTTTGACATTACTGATTGGTGTTATAATTAGTTTTATTACTGCTTTTTATCTAACTAGAATTCTTACAGAAAAGATTTCTAGTTAATAATAGTTGTATAAAATGAGTAAAGTGATCAGTAAAGAAACATACGAAAAATTAAAATCAGAATTGGAGAGATTAAAAAAAATAGAAAGAAAAAATATAGCTGAGAAAATAAAGGCAGCAAAAGATTTTGGTGATTTAAGCGAAAATGCAGAATATCAGAGTGCTTTAGAAGAACAAAAAAAATTAGAAAGGAGAATCTATGAATTAGAAACTCTCTTAAAAACCGCTAAAGTAGTTCGCGGTAAACCTACTCAAACTGATAAAATTAGTATCGGTTCAGAAGTAGAAATAGTTAATTTAGAAAATAAAAAAACACTTAAATTTGTTATTGTTGGTTTTGGTGAATCAGATCCGAGTAAGGGGAAAATTTCAACTGAATCTCCCATTGGTAAAGCTTTGTTGGGTAAAAAAGTAGGAGAAATAATAGAAGTGGTTGTAGGAAAAAATAAATCTAAATATAAAATAAAATCAATTAAATAGATTTTTTACTTTCTTCAATTAATTTTAAAAAGTCATCCTCGTTAATTATTTTTATTTTTGAATATTTTTTAGCTTTCTCTAATTTCGATCCGGGTTTTTCGCCAACAACTAAATAATTAACCTTACTAGAAATAGAATCAACTACTACTCCACCTAAATCTTCTACTAATTTTTGAGCTTCTGATCTAGTATAATTTTTTAATTCACCAGTGAAACAAAAGTATATTCCTCTTAAGGGTAAAATAATATTTTCTCTTTTTTCTTCATCAATAATTTCAACTCCGTTAGTAGTTAGTTTTTCTAAAAACTCTTTATTTTTTTCATTTTGAAACCAATCATAAATAGCATCAATGATTTTAGGGCCAAAACCAAAAATATTTTGATAATTAATTTTTTTTATAGAATGAGCAATTTGCCACAGATCAATTGGTTTTTGAATTTTTCCCTTATTTTTAAAAAATTCAGCTAATATTTTCGAATTCTCTTCACCTATATGAGGAATACTTAAGCTGTAAATAAATTTATGTAAAGTAATTTTTTTTCGTAATTCAATACTTCTGAGAAGATTTTTTTCAGAAATAATATCAAAATTTGGCAAATTTCTTAGCATACCGGGTTTTAAAGAAAATAAATCAGCTGCATCTTGGATTAAGTTGTAATCTAATAATTTATCAATTATTTTAGGACCAATACCTTCAATATCAAAAGCTGGTTTAGAAACAAAATGGTAAATTTTCTCCCTTTTTAAGGCATAGCAATTAACATTAGAGCATTTATAATAAGCTCCCTCTTTTATTACTTGACTTTCACAAATCGGGCATTTATTTGGAAAAACAAAGTCTTTTTCTTTACCTGTTCTTAATTCCTTAACTACGCTAATTACTTGAGGAATAACATCGCCCGATCTACCAACAACTACTGTATCTCCAATTTTTAAATCTAATTTTTTAATTTCATCCTCATTATGCAAAGAAGCTCGAGAAATAATCACCCCACCAACTTCAACTGGTTTTAAAACCGCTACCGGTGTTAAAATTCCTGTTCTACCTACTTGAATAATAATATCCTCAACTATGGTTGTTTTTTGTTTAGGAGAAAACTTAAAAGCAATTGCTCCCCGTGGTGCTTTACCTACTACACCTAATTTATCAAAAATTTCATTTTCGTTTATTTGGACTACAACACCGTCAATTTCAAAACTTAATTTCTCTCGATTTTTTTGCCAATATTCCCTAAATTCATAAACTTCATTTAAATCTTTACATTTTTTAGTTATCAAATTAGTTTTAAAACCTAAGCATTTTAAAATTAAATGTTCCTCTTCATGAGTTTTTTGACCTAAATTAGTAACTAAATCATACGCAAATGAATCTAATTTTCTTTGAGCAGTTATCTTAGGGTCTAATTGTCTTAGAGACCCGGCAGCTGCATTTCGAGGATTAGCAAACGGTTGCTCATTGTTTTTTATTCTAATTTCATTTAATTTTTCGAAATCTACTTTATGCATAAAAACTTCTCCTCTGATTTCAATTTTTTTAGGATAACCATTTTTGAAATAATTAATAATTCTTTCAGGTAAACCTTCATTTTTTAAATTACTGATAATATCTTCAATTGGTAATAAGGATAAAGGAATACTTTCAATAGTTTTGATATTCTGAGTTACATCTTCACCCAAATAACCATCTCCACGAGTTCCGCCTAATGTTAAAATTCCATTTTCATAAACCAATTTAATTGCTAAACCATCAATTTTTAACTCAACAAAATATTCAAAATTTAAATTTTCTGGTAATAATTTTTTATTTTTTTCTTCCCAATTTTTTAATTCCTCCAAAGAAAAAGCATCATTAAATGATAACATTGGCGTTTCGTGCCTAATTTTTTTAAAATCTTTTAAGGGAGCACCACCAATTCTTTGCGTAGGAGAATCTGGAGTAATTAATTCAGGAAATTTTTGTTCTAACTCAAATAATTCTTGTTTGAGTGAATCTTCAACCTCTATTGGTACTAATTCTTTATTCAAAACATGGCGATAATATCTGTATTTATTAATTAGATTTTTTAAATTTTCTATTCTTTTTTTAATTTCATCCAAATTGTTGTTCATTTATTTTTTTATTATAAACAATAAAGAATTGATTTTGGATTGATTATTTAAAGCTTTTTACAATGATTTATATGGATTCTATTGTTATGGTTATCTACAAACAACAGGCCAGTTAAATGTTTTAAGATTAGCTAATTTATTTCTTACAACCCCTTGAGAATTAATAGAAGTTTTAACAAAAGTTGTTCCTCCAATAGTGGTGGCATTATTAGTAGTAGCTAATCTTAAATTTAAGTAGCCACTTAAACCACTACCACTAAACACTCTTGATAAATGACAAAATTTTGAAGTTCTGTTTAATTGATTTCTACCTTGGTATTGATCAAAACCACAAACACTAGTTCTATCAGAACTATAACAACTACCATCAGTACCTCTTGAAGTAGTATTAGCTAATAAATCAAAACCATTAAAAGTTATAGTTAAATATGCTATTTCTAAACCACTATTAGCAATATTTATTGCTTGATAATAATCTGTAGTTTCCCTAATAGATGTTAATAATTTAGTAATAGGAAGAAAAGAAATATATACTACTACTAACATAATAATAAGAGAAATAGTAGTTATGATAATAATTTGACCCTTATTTTTTTTATACATTTTATTGAAAATAACAATCAGGAATACCGGTAAAACTATTAAATGGTTGAACTGTTAATTGAAGATTAAAGGGTATATGTAAGCCCTTAGTTAATAAACTATTAGCTTCTATAGATAACGTAACAGCTTTAGTTGAACTTATACGATAGTGTGGTTGACCAAATATATTTATGGTAGGAGTAGCAGGATTAAGTATTCCCCAAAGATTGATATTGAAATTTTTTATATCAATTAAATCCAAATCAGTTAAAGTAATTGTTGTGTTATCTTTTATTAACGCTAAATAACCAATATTTTCGGGTGAAGAAGCAAAAACTATTGTTTTAGTTGCACAATCTTGAGTGCTAATAAACATAATTCCTTGAGTAGTGGTTGATATATTTTCACTGAATTTTAATTCATAATAAATTCTATCTAAGGCAGTTTTTAAATTTTGTAAAGCTAATAATTGATTATTAGTAATTAGATGAGTATTAACAATTCCTAAATAAGAACTAATAATTGTTCCTAAGACAATTAAAAAGATAAATAAACCAAGTAATACTTCCTCTATAGTAAACGATTGGTTTATTTTTTTAAACATATTTAATTTAAGATTAATGCAAACAAATTTTTACCGCTCTATTTTAGAAATATTATATATAATTCCTTTAATTTCTAAATTATTATTATCCCATTCTATTTTACTAGTTACTATTACCGAGGTAGCATTTTCTATGTAGCTATTAGATTCAATAGTGATTAATCTTTTAAATTTAGTAGAAGTACCCGAAGGATTGATAGAAAAAAATCCTTGACTATTTAAATATAGAGTTTGAGGTTCATCGCAAGATGAAGTAGCAAGATTGTAATCTAAGCAAAGTTTCGTTGTAGTAACGCCATTTCCCCAACCACCCAACCAAGTAGAACTAGTGTATTCTTCACAATATGGATATTCTAAGTTACCACCCAAAATTTCTACAGAATTTCTACAACTATTAATTGCATAATAATAATTTCGATAAGCCCTTACCAATTCTATACCTTCTAATGCTAAAAAATTAGCAATTATTCTATTATTTGCTGATTTTAGATTAATAAGATAGTTATAAACCAAAGTATAAAAACCTACAAAAGCAATTAAAAATACTAAAATAGCTAACAATGATTCTATAAGTAATTGTCCTCTATTTAGAAATAATTTTTCCTGTTTTGAAAATAGTTGTTGTTGATCTTTCATTATTTTTGATAAAAATTATATGAAAACTATCATCAAAGTTTAATTTATAACTATTAGAGCTAGTACTATAGAAACCTATTGGTTCACCCAATGGATTAATAAAAACTATAGAAGCAGTAGCAAAGTCAATTAAAGTATTAGTAGCTAATTTAATGTCTTCTACCAGTTCTAAGTTTCTTATTAAAGCTTCAGATGATGAATTAGTAAAATTACCAGTTTTCGAGATGTAGATATTAGGACTATTGATTGAAAAATCAAAAGAATTAGGAGAAGTTGAAGCAATTTCCAAACAATCAATTACTGTTGAGCTAGAAATAGTAGCATAAGCAATTAAATAATATTTCTTTTCTTGACTATTTAAAACAATACCAGTACCGCACAAAGTAGAAGTTGTTCCTGATAAGTTGAATTCATTCCCCTTAGTGCTTAAATCTAAAACATATTTCAAATCCTGATTAAATAAGAAAATATTTTCTTGAAATTTTCTGTATGATTTAGTAATATTACTTAAAGAAAAAAAGCTTCCCAAAATTACTGTAGTAATTAACAACACTGCGGTTGATTCTAAAATAGTAAAAGCTAAATTTGTTTTATTTTTCATTATTTTATATTATAACACAAAACAATAATTATTAGTCTATCTTTAATATCAATTAATTACTGGTTAAAATTTGTTAAAATTATTCAATTTAACTAAAATTTTTATATTATGGTCTATTTATTAATAGGAGGGGATAACTATTTTATAAAAGAAAAAATAAAAGAAATAGCGGGTGATAATTATTATTCATTTTCTTTAAAAAAAGATAAAGATTATTTATTACAAATAGAAAGCTTGATTAACCAAAAACTTTTCTCCTTCCCACCATTTATTGTTTTATTTGATTTAGATAAAATAGAATTTAAAGATGAGATATTTTCAAAAATCAGTAAAGGAAATTTCATTTTAATTTTTAAAACCAAACCCCAAATTTTAATCAAAAAGTTTATTAAATTAGGTATCCCCTATCAAGAAATTAAAGTAGAAAACTTAAATTTTAGAAATGAACGAGATTTTAAATTATTTTTAATTAATTATTTAAAAAATAAAAATATTTATTTATCAGAAAAAGTTATAAATGTTTTAGCAAAAATTTTCTTAGCTAATCCTGAGATACTTTTGAACGAATTAAAAAAAATAGAATTTGTTAAGTTAAATCAAGAAGAAATTTTAAGCTTAATCAAATGGCCAAATGATTCAATGATTTTTCAATTAGTAGATGATTTACTTGATGATAAATATTCCGATTTTATTTTGAGACTAAAACGAGAATTAGGTTTTGGTAATTCTTTAAACAATATTCTTTCGTTAATTTATAAAACTTTGATTCGAATTTATCTTTTGAAAAAAGCTTATAGTGTTAAGCAAGAAAATGCTTTAGGTTTAAATCCTTATTATAAAGAAATTTTAAAGAGAAAAGCACAAAAAATTTCAGAAAAGAAAATTAATTATTTAATTAAAATAGTTAGCGAAATAGATAGAAAATATAAAAAATTTATTATTAATGAAAACGAAGCTGTTTATTATCTGGCAGAATTGCTCAACTCAAAATAATTCTTAAGACTACTTTCCAAATCATTAATTATTGTTTTCAATTCTTCAGTATTATTTTCTGGTAAACTAGGCCTAACAAATAAATTCTTTAAATTGCTAAAATTTTTAACAAAAATGACAGTAAAAAAAGCAATAATGAAAATTATTATAACTAAATTAACGACTAAAGTTATTTTCTTCATTTTAATTCAATTTCAAATTTTAATTGATTATTTTCTAACTTACCCGTTAATTGATTAATTTCTATTTTTTTATTTTTTAAAAAATTAATCAATTTTAAAAAATTATTTAAATCCGCCTTATCATTTAAAATGATTTTTGAGTCAGATAGAGAAATATCTATTTGATTACTTGAAGCAAAGGATAAAATCTCTTGATTAATTGCTGATTGATCTTTATTTAATTCTTCTTTAAGGTTTTCAAAATTAAAATTATATTTTTTTTCTAATTGACTAATTGTTGATCGAATTTTAATTGTTTCTTTTTCTTTTTCCAATCTAGTTTCTTTTTCAATAATTAAATTATTAATTTCTTGAACTGAACTAAATATTTTTTTTGTTAAATAATCAGTCAAAAAATAAATTGTTGTCAGAATAATAACAAAAATTGCGATAAGGATTATTAATCTTTTAACAAGATTTTGGACCATTTAAAAATTATAAGTTATTTCTTTCTTCTTCCAAAAAGATGATCAATTCTTCTTTATTTATTTCTTTTTCCCTTTGAGCGAATTCTTCTAAGGGGGTTTTAATTAACTCTTTGATAATTGGCTGGGGTTTAAGATTATATTTTTTATTAAATTGAAGTTGATAATTTCTCCTTCTTTCTGTTTCTTCAATTGCTTCTTTCATTGATTTTGTTATTTTATTTGCATAGAGAATTACTTTTCCATTGATATTTCTTGAAGCTCGCCCGATAGCTTGAATTAAAGTAGTAGTATTTCTTAAAAATCCTTCTTTATCGGCATCTAAAATACAAACCAAAGAAACTTCTGGTAGATCTAAACCTTCTCTTAATAAATTAACGCCAATCAAAATATCTATTTCCCCTTTTCTTAATTTTCTTATAATTTCAGGTCTTTTTAAGGTTTTAATATCAGAATGGATATATTCAACCCTTAATTCATAATTTGCTAAAAATTCTGTTAAATTTTCAGCTGATTTTTTAGTTGCAGTTAAGATAAGAACTCTTTCTTTATTTTTTAATCTTACTTCGATTTCTCTTAATAAATCTATAATCTGGTTATCAGAAGGCCTGACTTCAACAATCGGATCAGCAATAAATGTTGGTCGAATAAGTTGTTCTACTATTTGTTGAGAATGTTTTTTTTCAAAAGGCCCTGGTGTAGCTGAAACAAAAATTATCTGAAAATTTTTAGCAAAAAATTCATCAAAAGTTAACGGTCGATGATCAATTGCCGAAGGTAATCGCCAACCATATTCAACCAAAACTTCTTTTCTTTTTCGATCACCGCGTGCCATTGCTTTAATTTGGGGAATAGTCAGATGAGATTCGTCAATAAAAATAATAGTTTCTGGAGGTAGATAATCCAAGATAGTATAAGGTGGTTCACCTGGTTGTTTGAAATTTAAATGTCTTTCATAGTTTTCAATTCCTTGACAATAACCTTTTGTTTTTAACATTTCAATATCAATCAATGTTCGTCTTTTTAATCTTTCGGCTTCAATTATTTTTCCTTCTTTTAACAATTGCCAATATCTTTCATCTAATTCTTGTTTAATATTACTAATTGCTATTTCTAATTTTTCTTTATCATTTACAAATAATTTTGCTGGATAAATTTTAATTTTTTCTAAATCCATTTCAGAATCTCTTTTGATTATTAATCTCAAGCGATTATCAATTTTTTTTAAAATAGTCAATTTTTTAATTTCTTTAATAATATTACTCTCAACTTTAATAACAAAAAAATCATTAGCATTGGCGGAAACTATTTCTATTTGCTTTTCTTTTCTATTTAAAGAACTAATCTTAAATGTTCCTGCTTTAATTTCATCTTTTAATTTACCATATTGAAGAGTTTTTAGAGCAGAAATAAATTCTTTAATATTTAAATGTTGATTTAATTTTACTTCTACGCCAACTCGTTGATATTCATCAGGATTTCCTATACCATAAAGACAGGAAACAGAAGAGACAACTATAAAATCTTGATGATTTAAGATAGCTTGAATAGCGCTATGTCTTAATTGATCTAAGTACTCATTTATTCTAGCATCTTTAGCAATATAAGTATCTGTTTCTGGTAAATAAGCTTCTGGTTGATAATAATCATAGTAACTCACAAAATAGTGAATTTGATTAATAGGAAAAAATGATTTAAATTCTTGATAAAGTTGAGCAGCTAACATTTTATTATGAGAAATAATAAAAGCCGGTCTTTTTGTTTTTTCAATGACCCAAGCCATTGTTGCTGTTTTACCACTACCAGTTACTCCTAATAAAGTTTGATATCGGTATCCTCTATTTAAACCATCAACTAGTTTTTTAATGGCTTGAGGTTGATCTCCAGTTGGTTTAATATCGTGAGAAAAAATAAACATCTTTTATTAGAAATAAATTAAAAATAAGTTAATAATTTAAAAATTATTTTGTCAATTTAAGTTAGTATTTCAATATGATTTTTTTCAACATTATATTATAAATTATATTAAACCCTTAATAAAGTTATGTTTTTCAAAAATTTTAAATTTGTGTTAAAATAAAAAATAAATTGATTAATGGGTGCGTAGCTCAGTGGTAGAGCGCGTCTCTGATAAAGACGAGGTCGTAGGTTCGATCCCTACCGCACCCACAAATTGAATAAACTTAAAAATAAATTTATAAAATTTTTTCAAGAAAAGATTGGGCCAGGAATAATTACTGGTGCCAGCGATGATGATCCGTCGGGTATTGTTACTTATTCAATCGCTGGAGCAAAGGGCGGTTTAGATTTTATTTGGACTCCAATTTTCACTCTACCCTTGATGTATTATGTTCAAGAATCTTGCGCTCGAATTGCTTTGGTTACTAAAAAAGGTCTGATTTTTTTAATAAAAAAATTTTATGGAATTAAAATTGCTATTTTAATTGTTATTTTAATGTTTTTTGCTAATACTTTTAATTTAGCAGCTGATATCAATGCCTTAGGAATGGTTTTAAATTATATTTTCCCTTATGTGCCTGTTGGGTTTTATTCTTTAATTGTTTCTATATTAATGAGCTTTATTATTATTGCTTTTCCGTATAAATTATTTGCTAAATTTATGAAATTTTTAGTTATTTTTTTATTTTCTTATTTATTTTTAATTTTTGTTATCGATGTTAACTGGGTACAAGTAATTGAAAGAATAATTCTTCCAGAAATTAAATTAACTAAAGATTGGTTGCTAATATTAATTGCTATTTTGGGAACAACTATATCTCCTTACTTATTTTTTTGGCAGGAAGAAGAAGAATTGGAAGAATTTCGCGAAGAGAAAAAAATTGATTTAAAAAAAAGTTTATTTTTAGCTAAGATTGATACTTTATTAGGAATGTTTATTTCTAATCTAATTATGTTTTTCATTATTTTAACAACAGGTTTAGTTTTAAATCCTTTGGGAATATATAATATAGAGACAATGAATGAATTAGTTAAAGTGTTAGAACCATTATTAGGTAAGTATTCATTTCTATTTTTCTCGTTAGGAATTATAGGTAGTGGTTTGATTGCTATACCGGTTTTAGCTGGAAGTTCTGCATATATTTTAGCTGAAATTTTTAACTTACCAGCTACTTTAGATAAGAGATTTAAGGAAGCTATCCCTTTTTATAGTTTTATTATTTTCTCTATTTTGTTGTCAAATATATTTAACTTATTAGGATTATCACCGATTAAGCTTTTGTTTTATACCGCTGTTATTTATGGTTTCTTATCTCCGCTTTTAATTTTTTTTGTTTTAAGATTAAGTAATAATCAAAATATAATGGGTCAATATAAAAATACTAATATTAATAATATCTTTTTAGTTTTAACTTTTTTAATTATGACCGCTTCAGTTTTTTTCTTTTTATTTTATTCGTAAATTAAATGATAAAAATAATATTTTTAATAGGTAAACCAGCTTCAGGGAAAGATACTCAGGCAGATTTATTGGTGAAAAAAATAAAATTTAAAAAAATTGTTGCTAGCGAAGAATTAAAAAAATTTTTCAAAAACAACAGAAAAAAATATCTTAAAATCGGTAAAATTAGAATTAATCTAGTGAAACAACAAGAAAGAATGAATAAAGGAAAATTAGTAGCTTATCGATTAATAAGTTTTATCCTTAAAAATATTATTCTAAAAAATATTAAAGAAAAGAAATCAATAGTTTTTTCTGGTTCTCCGCGCAGTCTTTTTGAAGCAAAATATTATTTAAAGATTATCGAAAATATTCCAAATATAAAGTTTTATTTTATTTACATTAAAATTTCTGATCAAGAAGCTATTAACAGAGCATTAAAAAGAGCAAAAATTGAAAAAAGAGTAGATGATAATCTTAAAGTTGTTAAGACTAGATTAAAAGTCTTTCGAAAAGAGATTGAACCAATAATAAATTATTTGAAAGCTAAAGGAAAATTAATTGAAGTTAATGGCGAAGGTCAACCAGAAAGAATTAGTAAAAAAATCTTAACAATAATTTCTGGATAATGGCTTTCGAGAAAAAAATTGAAATTATGTTAGCGGGTGGTAAGATTTTGAGAGAGATTTTTTTAAATTTAGCTGAATTAGTTAAGCCAGGTATCAATACTTATTTTTTAGATCAACAAGCTGAAAAATTATTTAAATTATTTAAAATTAAAAGCGCTTTTAAAAATTATCAACCAGATTTTGCTTCTCGCCCTTATCCGGCTAATATTTGCGTTTCTTTAAATGAAATTGTTGTTCATGGTTTACCAAGTAAGAGCGTTATTATTAAAGAAGGCGATATTGTCAAAATAGATATTGGTATTATTTATCAGGATTTATTTTTAGATAGTGCTTTGTCTTTTGGTGTAGGAGAATTAAAGCCAATTTACAAAAAATTAATTACGATAACAAAACAATCTTTGATTAACGCAATTGAAATGGCTAAAGAGAATAATTATTTAGGCGATATTGGTTATATGATTCAAAGAACTATAGAAGTAGAAAATAATTTCAAGGTAATTAAGAATTTATGTGGTCATGATATTGGTGAATATCTTCATGGTGAATTGCAAGTATTAAATTTTGGCAAACCTAAATCAGGTCGGAAAATAAAAAAAGGAGATATTTTTACTATTGAACCAATGGCAAGTTTGACTTCTGACTATGCTATTCAAATTAATGATTTTGAATTTAAAACCAGCGATAATTCATATGCCACCCATTTCGAAATTACTTTAGCTGTTTTAGGACAAGAGAATTTAATTTTGACAGATATTTTAGATATTGGTTAAAATTATAAAATAATGGATAAAATTTTATTTGAAGTTAGTTGGGAAGTAGCTAATCAAGTTGGTGGAATTTATACAGTAATTAAAGAAAAAGCCAAATACATAAAAGATTATTTTAAGGGTAATTATTATGTTATTGGACCTTATTTACCTAATCGAAGTAGTTTAGAATTTTCAAAATTAGATCCACCGGATATTTTTACTGATATTATTAAAGAATGTCAAAAATTAGGTTTTGATGTTTATTATGGTGAGTGGTTAATTGATTCAAAACCACATTGTTTTCTTATTGATTTTCAAGTTTTTTTAAATAATGTTAATGCGTTAAAGTACGAACTTTGGGCTAATTATCGGATAAATAGTTTAAGAACAGGTGATGATTATAATTATCCTCTAGCCTGGTCAAAAGCAGTAAGTATTTTTTTAAAGCTTTTTGAAGAAAAATTTAATCAAACAAAAAAAATTTTACACCTACACGAATGGTTAGCAGGTCCAGTAATTTTATTTGAAAAATTATCATCAGTTTCTATCTTTACTACGCATGCCACTTCTTTAGGAAGAGCTTTTTCTGAAAGTGGAGTGAATTTTTGGGACTCCCTTGATGCTCTTGATTTTGATAAAGAAGCAATTAAGTATGGTATTGAAGCGAAGCATACTATTGAAAAATTAGTTGCCAAATATTCAGATTTTTTTACTGTAGTAAGTAATGTTTTAGCTACTGAAGCTGAATATATTTTAGGCAGAAAACCTGATTTTATTTTACCTAATGGAATAAATCTAAATAAATTTCCTACTGTTGAAGAAATTAGTTTCGCCCATCGTAAAAATCGTGATTTAATAAGAGATTTTTTTCTTTATTTTTTTTCACCTTACTATCGATTGGAGACTAAAAATAGTTTAATCTATTTTATCAGTGGCCGACAAGAAATAAGAAATAAAGGTATTGATATTTTCATAAGATCCTTATCAGAATTGAATAAGAAATTAACAGAAAATGATCCAACAATTTTGGTTTTAATATTAATACCTGCAGAAATCAAAGGAATTGAACCTACATTACTAAATAATTTAAATGTTTACCGTAATTTAGAAGAGAAGATTGAAGATATTTTACCTGAAATCAAAAGTCGGATAATTCATTATTTAATTCATAAAGAAAGAATACTCTCCGAAACTTTATTTACTAAAGAAGAATTTTTAGAAATTCAAAAAATAATTAAAAGATTAACTGTTAATAACTACTATCCTTTATCAACTCATCTTGTTGATGAGGACAATCCAATTTTAAGATTAATCAAGATGGTTGGTTTGTATAATTTACCAGAAGATAAGGTAAAAATTATTTATTACCCTATTTATGCCAGACGTGGTGATGGTTTGATTAATTTAAATTATGATGAATTAATAGTTGGCTGTCATTTAGGAATTTTCCCTTCACTTTATGAACCTTGGGGATACACTCCCTTAGAAACAATTGCCAGCGGGGTTATTACTGTCACTACTGATTTAACTGGTTTTGGCGATTATGTTAAAAAAAATATAGAACTTAACAAAGATTATCCTGGACTATATTTTATTAAAAGAAAAAATAGGCGCGATTCAGAAGTAGTTGAAGAATTAACTAATATTATGTTAGGAATTGCAAAATTAAACAAAAGTTCTCGAGTAGAAAATAAATTAGAAGCACGACGAATTGCTAAATTTTGTTCTTGGGAAAAATTGATTAGTAACTATTTTGAACTTTATAATATTGCTTTAGAAAAAATTAAATGATTATTAACTATCAAGAACTCGACAGTCAACACACTTTCAATATTGATCAACCCTTTATTAGTTTAATTTCTTCTAATCACTGGTTTATTGATTCACTGACGCAACGCAGTGTTTATTTTGGTTATTGGATAGCGACTGATAACAACTTTTATAAATTAATTGAAAGAATAAATATTGATGAACAAATTCAAAAAATAGAAGTTATTAATGAAAAAAGATTTGATCTAATTTCTAAAAAAAATAAAATTTCCCTTTATTTAGATTCTCAGGGGTTTAATTTGCATTCTAATCAGCCTATTTTTATTAAAATAGATTTGGATAATCGAAAACTTTATGAAACAAAAATTGTCGGTGATAATTTTAAAATAATTACACAAGAAAAATCATTTTTAATTATTAATGATTACGGAATTGATTTTAATATTTTTTATGAAGGCGAGCTAAGATTTGTTAATCGAAAAATTAATGTTTATTATGATTATGATCACCAAAGAAAATCAACCTTTTATCAAAATGAAATTAATCAAGCTTTCGAAGGTTATGTAAATTATTTAAAAATTTTTTCAACTCATAAAAAACCTGATTTTTCTTTTGATTTTACAAACAAAAATAAATTTGCCTATTTTGTTTTAAGAAGAATTTTATCTTTATATTCCATTGATTATGGTTTTAAAGCTGGTTTACCTTGGTTTCCTCAAAGATGGTTTAGAGACGAATTGATATCATTATTATTTTTAAACTTTGATTTTGTTAAAGAAAAAATTTTTGATTATTATTTAACTCATTTAGAATCAATATGGCAATTTAACAAAGAAGAAAATACTATTTTATCTGCTGATACTTTACCTCTCTTGATTGTTAATTTAAATAAGGAAAAAATCAAAAAAGAAAAAAATAAACTTTTAGAATTTTTAGATAAATGGGTAAAGCTATTTAAGATTTACGAAAATGATTTACCGCCAAAATCAACCTGGATGGATACTTTAGAAAGAAAACGGGCACTCGAAATTGATTTTCTTTATTATCTCTCTTTAATTAGACTTGATTTATTAAATGAAGCAAAAAAATTTAAGATTTATATCAAAAATAAAATATACTCAAAAAAATACCCCGAAGAAGAATTTTTAACACCTAATTTATTTTTTTGTTATTTTTTAGATAAAAATTTTTTTGAACAAGAAGAATGGGAAACAATATTTGACAATTTAATTAAAAACAATTATCTTGATTGGGGTGGATTTAGTTCTTTAAGTATTACTCATCCTAATTTCCAAAAAAACTATACAGGTGAAGATCCAACAAGCTATCATCAGGGAGATTCCTGGTTTTGGTTAAATAATTTAGCCTATTATGTTTTGAAAGATTTGAATAAAGTTAAGTATAAATTTTATATAAAAAAACTTAAAAATGCTGCTATTAAAAATCTTCTTAAAATGGGTGCGCCAGGATATATGAGTGAATTAAGTTCAGCTGAAAAATTAACCTACGAAGGCTCGCCAATTCAACTTTGGTCTCTCTCAAGTTTATATTATAATTTAAAAAGGAAAGATGGTGGACGTAGCTCAATTGGTTAGAGCGGAGGCCTGTGGAGCCTCAGGTTGCGGGTTCGAGCCCCGTCGTCCACCACTACATTTGTAATTTTAATTATTATTTTCAGAAAGAAAAATCTTAATAGCATTAACTATTCCTAAAGCAACTTTATCTTGATTATTGAGAAGAATATTTAAATCATTTTCATTTCTCATATTTCCCATCTCAATAATGACTGCAGGTGTTTTAGGATGAATTGTTCTTTTAAATCTTGACCAATTGAAAGCATAATAATGTGTCATATTTTCTGTAACTTTATTAATAAAACTTAAACCGGTTTCTTTTTGGTATTCTTGAATTAATATTTTTTTTAATTTTCTTGCTTTTTGAGAATAATCTTTATACGGCGTGCTAATCATAAAACCACTTGTTAATTCATCAGCTGAATTAGCATGGAGGGCAATAAAAACATCAGCATAATAATCTTGAGGAATAATAGCTGGTAAAATATCAACATTATAACCATCTCTTTCTAAAATTTCTTTAATTCTATAAGCTATATTTTTGTTAATATCTACTTCTTTAATATTATTAACAATCGCCCCGCCACCTCGCGCTAATTTTCTTAATTCAAGTGGTAATTCTTGTTCTATTAAATGGCCTACCTGAAGAGCAATTTTAGTTGTGGTTGGTTTTTGGAATTGATCAAAGTTAGGAAATCTAAAATATAAAGCTTCTTTGGAAAATTCAGGATAAGGTTGATAATATAACTCCGACAGTGCATTTAATAATTGACTATCATCAATTATTTGACTAGTATTTAATATACTTAATAATAATAGAATATTAACTAAATCATTAAAATTCTTTATAAGCATTTTTAAAATTATATATAAGTAAATTGATGTTCAAATTATTTCGACTAATAAAATTTTTCTAATTCAACATTAAATTTACATTATAATAAAAATTTGCTTTCAGGCAATTAATTAAATATGATATAAAATTTATTCTCTTATTAATTATAATTTTTCTTTATTATTTTTTAATTTAATCAAACCGCCTTAATTTATTTAATAATTTTTGTTATAATTTTATTAAAATTAATTTTGTAAATTTTTATGATTAATATTGATGATTTTAAAAAAATAGATTTAAGAGTGGCAAAAATAGAACAAGTTGAAAAAATAGAAAATAGTAAATTACTTAAATTAATTGTTGATTTAGGAAATGAAAAAAGGACAATTGTGGCAGGTATTGGTGAAAAATATCAGCCTGAGGAACTTTTAGGACAGTTAATTGTAGTTGTAGCTAATTTAGAACCTAAAGAAATTCGAGGTATAAAAAGCGAAGGAATGCTTTTAGCTGTTGAAGATGATAAAGGACCGGTATTAATTGTTCCTTTAGAACAAGTTACTGCTGGTAGTAAGATAAAATAAAATTTAATTTTGTAAAATAAGTTCAGCTACTGCCATTTCTAAGGGAAGGGTAATAAGAGGTGGATCTTTTTTAAAATTAAATTCTGCTTCGGAAAATACTTTAATAAATTTTTTAATTTTTTCTAAATCGATCTTTTGGACTAATGTAGTTAGTTTATTAATTAACTCTTCGCTATATTCTTTGGCTAATTGATTTTGCCAATAAGGATAAATTTTTATTATTAACATATCTCTTAAAATTTTTATTAAAGAGCGAGTAAAAATTAGTAAATCGTAGCCATTAGCATAAATATCATGAATCATTTTGATTGCTTCTTCAAAATTTTTTTCTAATAATACTTCTAAGAAAGCTAAGATTCTTAGACTGTTTACTTTGCCTAAAAATTGCTCAACATACTCTTCGTTAATTGTTTTATGAGGATTAAGACTTAGGATAATTCTTTCTAACAATGTTTCGGCATCTCTCAAAGCACCGTCTGATTCTTCGGCGATAAGATAAAGAGCGCCATCAGTAGCAGAAATACCCTCTTTTTCTGTTATTTTTTTTAATTTTTTGATCATTTCATTAATAGAAATTCTTCTAAAATCAAATCTTTGAAGGCGGGAAATAACTGTAGCAGGTATTTTTTCTGGTTCAGTAGTAGCTAAAATAAAGATAACATGTTTGGGAGGTTCTTCTAAAACTTTTAGTAAAGCATTAAATGCTTCTTTTGTTAACATATGAGCTTCATCAATAATAAAAACTTTATATTTTCCTTGAATAGGTTTAAAGCCAATATTATCTCTTAAATTTCTTATTTCATCAATACCTCGATTAGAAGCTGCATCTAATTCAATAATATCTAAAAATTTATTTTGATTAATAGCTTCGCAGTTAGTACATTGTTCGCAGGGTTCATAAGAATTTTGTTCTAAATTTAAACAATTTAAAGCTTTGCTAAAGATTCTTGCTGTTGATGTTTTTCCTGTTCCTCTTGGACCAGCAAAAAGATAACCATGGGGTAGGGAATTAAGATTTTTTAGAAAACTTTTTAATACTTTAATAATTAAATTCTGCCCGTAGACATCGTCAAAAATTCTTGGTCGGTATTTACGATAAATCATTTATTAATTAAAGTAAATCTTTTAATTGAAGAATAATATTGTGATTTTTTAATCTTTCTAAAGCTTTAATTTCTAATTGTCTGATTCTTTCTCGAGTAATACCAAAAATTTGCCCTACCTCTTCTAAAGTATGCATCACCCCATCTTTTAAGCCATAACGCAACATAATTATTTCTTTTTCTCTTGGTGGTAAATCTTCAATTGCTTTCATTAATTTTGATTTCAATATCTCTAAGTTAGCCTCTCTTTGAGGAGCAGTATATTTATCATCTTTTAATAATTCACCTAATTCTGTTTCACCATCTTCTCCTATTGGTTTTTCCAAAGAAGTGACATCGTAAGTAAGTTTTAATAGGCGATGAATCTTTTTTTCGGAAATATTAGCTTCCCGAGCTAATTCCTCTGGTGTTGGTTCTCTGCCTAATTCTTCTGTTAACCTTTTTTTAATTTTATTTAGTCGATATAGCTGTTCAATAATATGAACTGGCAATCTAATTGTTCGAGCATGATCAGCCATTGCTCTGGTAATAGCTTGTCTAATCCACCAGGTGGCGTAAGTAGATAATTTAAAACCTTTTTTAGGATCAAAGCGATCAATTGCTTTAGCTAAACCAAGATTTCCTTCCTGGATCAAATCAAGAAAGGATAATTTTTTGCTTCTACCATAGTATTTTTTAGCGATGCTAAAAACCAATCTTAAATTTGACTTAATTAACCTTTCTCGAGCTTCTAAATCTCCTTTGGCAGCTTTTTTAGTTAATTCTTTTTCTTCTTCTGGCGTTAGCAGAGGGATTTTATTTATTTCCATTAAATATTGTTGAATATGAGTAGGTAAATCTTGTGAAACTTCTAAATCTTTAATTAATTCTTCTTTCTCGGCTGATTCATTAAAATTCCATAATTCGCCACTGCTTTGAATTTCTATACCAGCAGTTTCTAATCTTTCGGCAATTTTTTCTAATAATTCAATATTATTTTCAATATTAGGGAAATAGTGCAGAATATCCTTCTCGGTCACAAATCCTCTCTTTTTACCTTTATTAATTAATTCTTTAATCTTCTCATCTTCAATAATTTCTTTTTTGCTAATTTTTACTTTTGCTTCTTTTTTCTTAATCTTTCTCTCTTTTTTTATTTTTTTCTTATTTTTATTTTTTTTAGGCATTGTTAATTTTTTCAATTTCTTTTATTTTTTGAGTTAAGTAATTAATTTTTTTTAAGACTTCATCTAGCGGCAAGCCGCTAATTTTGCTATAACTTTCTATTTGCTTTTTATAATATTCTTTTTGTATTTCTTTTTTTAAGAACCTTAATTCTTCCTCAAAATTAATATTTAAATTACTTTCGTAATTAATTCTTAAGTTCAAAATTTCTTGATAATAATCATCTTGCAATAGTTTTTCTTTAACCTCGTTGTAATTTTCTAAATAGTCTTTTATTTCTTCTATTTTTTCAAGATTGTTCAATAGAAAACTAAAAGCGATATATCTTTCAATTAAAATTTCTAATCTATCTTTTGGATAAACTAATGGCTGATACTCATTCTCTATTTGATAATTATAAACTAAACTGTTTAATTCCTTGAATAAAAATTCTTCTTTTATTTCTAATATTTTTGATAAGCGAGATAAATAATATCCTTGCTTCAAGTTATCTAAATATTTTAATAAGGGCAAAATTAAATCTAAGGTCTGTTTTTTACCATCTAAATCTTCTAAATTAAAATGAGAAGAGCAGTAATCAATTAAATAGTCAAGATAAGCTTTTTTCTTTAATTGATTAATACTATAATTAGAATTGAAAAATTCAGCCAAATCTTTTGCTGGTTCAAAAATTAATTGATCAACTTCTATTTTGTTGGCAAAAAGCATTAAAGCAGTTTTCCAAGCACTTTTAAATCCAGCTAAATCATTATCAAAAGCTAACACGAAATTTTTTGTTAAAAATTTTAGAATATTTAACTGATCTTGAGTAAAAGCAGACCCAGAAACCGCAACAACATTTTTGATGCCATTTTGATAAGCTAATAAGAAATCAAATTGCCCTTCAATGATTATTACTTCTTTCTTTTTTTCTATCTCTGCTTGAGAATAAACTAACCCGTATAAGAATTTTGATTTTTTAAAAAGTTTATTTTCGGCAGTGTTTAAATATTTAGAACCATAATCAGTCTCAGGATAAAGACGACCCGTAAAACCAATTAATTTCCTTTTTTCGTTAATTAGAGGAAACATAATTCTTCCTTGAAATTTATCTTCAAATTTATCATTCAAAAGACCAACTTCTTTTAAATCTTCTAATTTATAACCTAAAGTAAAGAAATAATCTCTTAAGTGTGAACCTGATGAAGCATAACCTAAATCAAAAAAATTTATCGTTTCCTCAGTTAAACCTCTGGATTTTAAATAGTTAATTACTTCTTGGTTTTGCTGAAGATTACGTTTGAAAAAGTTCAAAGCTAATCTATTGATTTCTAAAAATTTTTTATAAACCGAGATATTTTCTTTTTGCTCTTTAAAATTAATTTCAATATTAAACTTATCAGCTAAATTTTTTATCGCTTCTTTAAACGATAATCCTTCAATTTTCATATAAAAAGTAATAACATCACCAGCAACATTACAGCCAAAACATTTAAAAATTTGTTTTTGAGGAGAGATAAAAAAGGATGGGTTACGCTCTTGATGAAATGGACAAAGGCCTTTATAATAATTACCTGTTTTTTTTAATTCAACATAATTACTAATAAATTCAACAATATCAATTTTTTCTCTAATTTCTTGTAAAATTTCTTGATCCATTTGTCTATTCGGTAATTACAATTATAATATATTTATGTTAAAATTTTAAAGATGGCGAAAAAAGAGAAAAAAACAATTAAAAAAGAAATTATAGAGATAGATGCTGCTAATAAATCTTTAGGACGGTTAATTAGCTCTATTGTTTATTATTTGCAAGGCAAGCATTATCCTGACTATCGTCCACATATTGATTTTCCAGTTTTTGTTAAAATTAAAAATTGGGAAAAAATTATTATCAGCGGTAAAAAATTAGATCAAAAAATAATTTACAAGCATACCGGTTATTTGGGTCATTTAAAAAAATATTCTTTAAAAGAATTATGGTCTAAAAATCCATTGTTGGTTATTAGAAAGGCAGCAGCAGGGATGTTGCCTAAAAATAAATTAAGAAAAAAAAGATTATTAAGAATTGATTTAGTCAAAAATGGATAAAATTTTATCTGAAGAACAAGAAAAAGAAATAGAAATAAAAGATTGGGAAGAAGAAAAAGAAGAAGAGAAAAAGGAAACTGATGTTTTACCAATAATTGGCAAAAACAAATATGTTGAAGCTATAGGCAGAAGGAAAAGATCGATTGCCCGAGTAAGGATTTATGATAATTTTGAAAAAAAAGATCAAATACAAATTATCGTTAATGATCGAGATTATACTGATTATTTTCCAACAATTCATTTAAGAAAGATAACCGATGCTCCATTGAGAAAATTAAAAATTTTTGATAATTATAAAATAGTTGCCAAAGTAAAGGGTGGAGGTTTAAGCGGTCAAGCAGATGCTATTAAATTAGGTATTGCTCGGGCCTTAGTGAAAATTTATCCTGAGTGGAAATTAAAACTTAAGAAATCTGGATTATTAACTCGTGATCCAAGAAAGAAGGAAAGGAAAAAATATGGTTTGAAAAAAGCAAGAAAAGCTCCTCAATGGCATAAGCGTTAGTTAATTAAAATTAAATGAAAATTGACTATCCTTTATTGTTAATAATTTTATTTTTAAGTTTTAGTAGTTTATATTTTTTTTACGGAGTTTCTTTGCCTTACTCAACCAAGGTAATGAATGACCCTCTTTATTACTTTAAAAAATTTTTAATTTTTAATTTTTTGTTACCATTTTTATTATTTTGGCTGGGTTATTTTTTGGATTGGGTAATTTTTAAAAGAATTGCTAAGATATTATTTTTAATTAATTTAATTTTTTTAATCTTACCATTTTTAGATTTTTTTAAATTACCCAACCAACCAACTGCTCGTTGGTTTTATTTTCAGGGATTTTCGTTTCAGCCGTCTGAATTTATGAAAATATCGATGCTGTTATTTTTAGCTTCTCTTTTGCCTTTAATCAAAAGAAAAATAGAATATTTTTATATTTCAATCGGTTTAGTATTTTTAGTTTCATTAATTATTTATTTCCAACCAGCCTTAAGTAATCTTTTAATTTTTTTAGCTGGTATTATTGGAGCATTGATGGGGTCTAATATTAATTTAAGAAATATTTTTATTTTGTTTTTTTTGGTCTTTTTACTAATAGCCTTTGCTTTTCTTTGGAGTTATCGTTCAGAAAGAATTTTAGGAATTTTTAAAAAAGATGAAAGAGGTATAGGTTTTCAATTAAATCAAAGTCGATTAGCTATTGGTTCAGGAGGTATTTTGGGCAAAGGTTTAGGAAATTCTGAATTGAAGTCAATAGGCTTACCTTTAATGTTAACCGATAATATTTTTGCTGTTTATGCAGAAGAAACCGGTTTTATTGGTTCTTTGGTATTGATAATTATTTTTAATTTTTTGATATTTAGAATATTGTATCTTGCTCAGTTAGTTAAAGATGAATCGAAAAGATTTTTTGCTATCGGAGTGGCTTGTTGGTTATCTGCGCAAGTTTTTGTTCATTTAATGTCAAATTTATTAATTTCTACTGGAATACCATTACCATTTTTTAGTTATGGACCATCAAGCCAAATAGCAATTATGATTTCTTTGGGTATAATTAGTAAATTTAGAAATTAATAAAATTTATTTTTAGAAAAATGGAAAAAATAAGACTTTGTTTAACTGGTGGAACAACTGGTGGTCATTTTTTCCCGTTAATTTTTATTGCTAAACAATTTAAAGAAGAAATGATTAAAAGAAATTGGAATTACGAAATTTTTTATCTTGGTGCTCCACCATTTGACAAAGAATTAATGAGCAGGGAAGGAATAGAAGTATATCAAATACCAGCCGGGAAAATAAGACGATATTTTCATTTAATGAACTTTATTGATATTTTTAAATTTCCTATTGGATTGATAGTTGCTTTAATAAGACTTTATCTATTAATGCCTAATGTTATTTTTTCTAAGGGAGGTTTTGGCAGTCTTGAGGTGGTAATAGCTGGTTGGCTTTTGAGAATTCCTATTATCATTCATGAATCAGATAGTGTTCCTGGTAGAAGTAATAGGTTAGCTGGTAAATTTGCTACTCTGATAGCTGTTAATTTTGAAGAAGCTAAAAAATTTTTTAACCCTAAAAAAACAGCTCTAATTGGTCAACCACTAATTCCTAATTTTGATGAAATAAATGTAACTCACGAAGATTATTTAAAATTTAATCTTAATCCTCAAGAAAAAATTATTTTAGTTTTAGGTGGTTCTCAGGGATCGCAAAAAATTAATGAGGTAGTTATTTTTTCTTTAAATAAATTATTGAAAGTAGCTCATGTAGTTCATCAATTGGGTAGAACAATGTTTAATGAATATTCACAAATTGCCGATGGATACATTTTAGAAAATGTACCTGCTAGAAAAAAATATTATCATCCAGTAGATTTTTTAGATAATTACGATTTAATTAAATTAATGAAAATGGCCGATTTGGTTATTGCTCGAGCAGGAGCTGGAACAATTTTTGAATTAGCAGCTTGTGGCGTACCTTCAATTTTAATTCCCTTAAGAAAAGAAGTTGGGGGAGAACATCAAATTAAAAATGCTTATGCCTATGCTGATTCTGGTGCAGCGATTGTTATTGAAGAGAAAAATTTTTTCCCTGATCTTTTATCGACTATAGTTATTAAAACCCTTAATGATGATAAATTACTCAAAGAAATGAGAGAAAATGCCTTAAGCTTTGCTCGAAAAGAGGCAACAGAAAAAATAGTAAAAGAAATTTTATTTTTAATAACCAAATAATGAAAAAAATTGATATTTATTTTACTTTAATTTTGATTTCAACAATCTGGCTTGTATGGTTAATAGGTGTTAATTTTATTCAGGTGAATCAAGTTGTCTATTATTACAAACCCTATCCCCAAAAAATATTATTAGCTGATAAGTATTTACTTTATTTATACCCTATTGCATTTACTCTTTTTATATTTTATAATTTTATTTTAACCTTATGGGGACTAAAAAAAAGAATTGCCGATATTATTAACACCTTTTTATTTTTAATTAGCTTTTTTATTTTTCTTAAATTATTTTTCTTGAATTATTAATATATTCCTAAAAAATGTTAGCAGTTATTGAAACCGGTGGCAAACAATATATAGTTAAAAAAGACGATCTTATTTTGGTTAATAAAATCAAAGGAGAAGTTGAAAGTAATGTGTTGTTTGATAAGGTATTATTATTCTTCGATGGACAAAAATTATTAATTGGTAAACCATTCTTGGATAATATCAAGGTGAAAGGGAAAATAGTTAAACAGATTAAGAAGAAAATTCAGATTATTAAATTTAAACCTAAAACTCGCTATAAAAAAAAGGTTGGTTATAAAAATTACTTTACTCAAATTAAAATTGAAGATTTTATCCTTTCTTAGTCCGTCTCTTAAAAAATATATCTACAATATAAGAAGGCAAAATGCCCAAATGATAATACTTCATTTTAATTTTTGAAGGAAGATATTTAAATTCTTTAATATAACCCCGACATTTTTTCGAACCACAATGACATTTTATTGACCAGGAATCATTATACATAGTTGTTGAATAATCATAGGTTATCTCCTCGTTCTTTTTAATATTCTTTAAGGCAATTAACAAAACTTTATTACCATTAATAAATACATAAGCATTAGGATCACAAGAATGATTAATAAAATCATCATAAATTTTTTTATCCTGACCCGTTCCTAATAAAAATATATCTTTATCAATTTGTATTGAATAATCATCGATTAATTTTTTTGTTTTTTCATTTTTGACTTTATCGATTTCTGACCGATGAACAATTTTTCCTATAAATTCTAAAATAATTTCTCCGCGTTTGAAATTTTTTTTAGCAAAAAGACCTAAACCATTATTACATTTTTTTACTGTCAAATTTTTGTAATAATAGTTGTTATTTTTTATTCTCATCTTTAAATAATCTACTAAATAGATTAAATAAGATTTGTTGATAATTAATTCGACCTTTTTCAATTTTATCCATTTCTGATTCTAATTTTTTAGTGAATTGTTCTTCGACCAAATCTTTGTATTTTTCGATTAAATAATAATAAATTTTTTTTCCTTGATTGGTGGGAATTAAATAACCACTTTTGATAATAGCATATTTTCTATCTAAAATAGTTTGAATAATCAAAGAATAAGTTGATGGTCTACCTAATCCCTTTTTTTTCATTTCATCAATAATCGATGCATTAGTATAAGGTGGAACAGCAGAAAAACGATTAATTTTAATAGATTCAATATTATAAATTTTAGGCTCAATATTAAAAAAATAAAAATTTGAGTAAAATTTATTAAAGCCTTCTTCAACAATCTCTGAGATAATTTCCTTTTTGTCTTTTATTAAGGTTTTGTTATTAGAAAGAAGTTTGAAATTAAGAATTAATTTTTTAACTTTTGTTGGTTTACATTGAGAGGCTATAAATCTTTTTAAAATTAATTCATAAAGTCTTAAATGTCTTCTTGATAATAATTCTGTTTGATTAAGTAATGACTGTTCTATAATTTCCTCTGTAGTTAAAGGTTTAGTCGGCCGAATGCATTCATGGGTACCTGGTTTCCCCCAAGATTTTCTATAAAAAAGTGATAATTCATTATTTTTATTCAAGAATTCATAAGCTAAATCACGACCAAATTCAGAGACATAAATCGAATCGGTTCGATGATAGGTAATATAACCACGTTCAAATAAATTTTGAGCTAAAGCCATTGTTGTTTGAGGATCAAGTTTTAAATAATTCCAAGCTTCTTTTAATAATTCACTTGTTTGAAGGGGAGGTGGTGGATTAAGGGTTTCTATTTTTTCATTATTAATTTCTACCTTGATTTGTAAATTATTTTTCAGTTTTCTTATTTCTTTAATTAGATCTTTATTAGTGATTTTAAAATCAAGATAATTATTTTGATTGAAAAAAGCTCTAATGAAATAAATTTTATTATTCTTTCGTTCTAAATCATTATTTATCAACCAACCTAAAACAGGGGTTTGAACTCGACCTGCTGATAAATTTAAATTTTTAAATTCTTCTTGTAATTCTTGGCTTAAAGAAAAACCTATCCAACGATCAGCAATTCTTCTGGTAATTTGTGAGCAAACTAAATTTAAATTTAATTTTCTCGGTGTTTTGAATTTATTTAAAAATTCTTCTTTAGTGATTTCATGCAATTCAATTCTTTTAATATTTTGATTAAAAGGATAGAGATAAACAAATAAATCAAAAGCAATTTTCTCGCCTTCAATATCAGGATCAGTCATTAAATATATTTCTTGAAATTCATTACTTTTGGCTTTTAAAATATCTATTAATTTTTCTTTATTAAAGAAATTTTGTGAATTACAAATAGGGCATTGATTAAGGTTAATTTCTGTATGTCGGCCACAATTTGAACAAGTTTTCAGTGGTTCAAAAATTGGTATAAATTCGCTATTATTTTTTTTAACTCCATAAATTCCCTCGTTATAAACTAAATCAACGAAATGTCCCAAGGTAGCGACAATATTTATCAAATAATTACCTAAACTTACTTCATAAAGTAAAAAATTGTTGTAAATTCTTTTAGCTGGTTTACCAAAAAAATTAGCAATAGTTTTTGCTTTAGTAGGTGATTCAACAATAATCAAAACAGTTTTTATTGGATCATAAAAGAAAATTTTTTCATCCTCTTTAATAATTTTTTTAATTAATTTTCGATCTTCATCAACCTTTTTAATCACCTCTTCTAATTTATTGTTATCATTTAAAAATTCAATCTTATAACCAATAATTCTTAATTTATTTTTCAAGCTATTAAAAAGCTTTTCATTATCAACTAAAACTATACTTAATCCTTGGCTAAGACCTAAAGGATATAAACGAGAAGTTCTTCCTGAAGCTTGAATATAACCGCGAGCATCAGGAATTAATAGAAAGTTTAAGCCATTTTCATTAATAATATTTAAATTAGGGTCGTTTTTCACTTTGTTTAAAAACTCTGGATCATTTAAAAATCCATTAATTTTATTTTGAATAATTTCAATTTTATTTTTTAAATTTTTGTTTTCTAAAACTTTGTCTTCTTTCAAAAAACTGTATTTTTTTAAAAACTTAATATCAGTTAATATATCTTCATAACTTTCCTTTAAATATTTTTGAAAGGTTAAAATAATTAAAAGTAAATTCTTGGGAGAATAGGAAATTCTTAGTGGTAATTTAAATTTTGGTATACCTAAAAATAAAGCATAACGAACAACATGTGGTAAATCAATACCACGAGTTAGAGGATTACGAATATTAGAAAAACCAACTACAATATCAATTTCATTTAATTCAAATAATTCACGGTTTCTTTTGTTGAATTTTTCATAAGAAATAGCTTTCACTCCTGCTTGGGCTAAAAAATTAAGATAGTAATTTAAATCATCTTTTCGATAATCATCAGAAAGAAAAACAAATCCTCCTGCGCCAAGTTTTTTAATCCACTTTAAAGATTGTTGAAAAATATCATTCTTATTTTCTAAATTTTCATAAAAATCAACAATATTTCTTAAATATGTTTGTGAAGAGCCGATTTCAAAATTTAATAATTCTCGAAAAAGATTAATTCTTTTAGTTCTTGGTGTTAAAGTTGCTGATGAAATTACTAATTTCCCCTTATTAGTAAAATCTATATTTTTTTTCAAAATTTCTGCGTTTTGATAATCCTTTTTTCTTTTAGTATCAATCACCTTAAAAGCAGTTTCGATTTCTTCATCATTAAAACCTATTAATTTTAAAACTTTATCAATATTTTTAGGTTGTCTAATCATTGAATCAGCATCATCAATATAAATGAATTTAAAATTTTTGGGAAGCAATTCAAAATTTTTATGTAAAAATTGCGTAGTAGTAATCAGAATATCAAAATCATCTGAAAATTTTTGTCTATCTTGGATTGCTAATATTTTAACTTTGTTTCTTTTATTAAAATTATTAAATCTTTTTTCTATTTCATTAATTAATATTTTGGTAGGAACTAAGTAGTAAATTTTTTTTTCTTTTAAAATTTCAACAGAGAAGAGAGAAAAAATAATTCCAAAAGTTGATTTCCCAAAACCAGTTGGGGCAATAATACTAAAACTTTCACCCTTTAACAATCTTTTTGCCCAATAAATTTGAAGATGAAATGGTTGATAGTTGGTTAATTTTTTGAAATATTTTTTAAATAATAATAAATTATTCTCCACTTGACAAAGAAAGCTGCTTTCTTTTAATAAGTGACAATACTTGTTATTTTTTAATAACTTTGGATAATCTAAGCCGAAACGATGATAATCTGATAAACATTCTTTAAATTTAATAATTTCATCAATACCAGCTCGATTTTTATCAATGGGGCAAATTTTAAGATATTCAGCCCTAACTTTCATATTTTTCATTTTTATTTTGAAATTATTTTAAATTAGTTTATAATTATATAATTATTTTAATGAAAAATAAATAAAATGCCTCCCAAAGGAAAATTAACTTTTTCTGATCCGTATAAAAAAAATAATTTAACTATTACTCTTGTGCCAATAGAAAATTTAGAAGTAATCTCTCATCAAAGAAAACCAAGTCAATATCATATTAAGCATCTTATAACTTCAATTGAAAGAATCGGATTTTTAGTTCCGCTGATTGTTGTTAAAGAAAAAACTGAAGATAAATATATTATTATCGATGGCCAACACAGGTTTTTAGCTGCTAAAGAATTGGGCATTAAGGAATTACCAGTGATTATTGTACCAGATCATTTAGCAAAGTTAATGATGAATTTTAATATTGAAAAAGAATTAAATATAAGAGAAAAAGCTTATGTTGCCTTAGCGGTTTATCGAGAATATCTTCAACAACGACCAGAAATTATTGAGTCTGATCCAGAAATTATTGATTCTTTAGAACAAGCTTATTATGTTACCTTAGGTATTGCTTATGAACAATCAGAAAAGTTAGCCGGAAGTTCTTTTGAATCAATTTTAAAAAAATGTGACTTTTTCTTAGATTCTCCCCTTAATGAAGCAATTCAAATAAGACAAAAACGAGCAGATAAGATTCTTATAGCTAATGGTTTTGTAAGGGAAATATCGCAGAAAATCAAAGAAATTGGCAAATGGCATCCTTATATTTATAATCAAATAATTTCTTGGGCTAATCCTTATAAGAAGAAAAGATTACCAACAGAATTTGATGAACTTTTTGAAGAATTAATTAATAATCTTCAAGAAGCCCAAGAAAATCCTAATTTAGTTTTGAAACACCTAGAGGAAGATTTAGATTTTTAATTTTAAATTTGATAAGTTTTCCCTTAAAAGCCTTTTTCTACATTTAGTACAAATTTTTATTCTTTTTCCATTGGGTAATTTAAACCATTGCAAATTAGGATATTGAAAATAAGAAACTGTTGGATTATACTTACTTCGAGTTTTTATTCTTCTTGTTACTTTAAATCTTCCTTTTTGACAAATTTGACAAAATGCTCCTCTAATCATTATTGAAAATCAATGTTAATGTTAATAAAATTACCCTCAGTGTTAATATTATTTAATTTTAAATTATTTTTTAAATAGTTCAAGAGACTCTCTCTTTTTTTATTATCACTTTCTTCAATAACAATTTTTGCTGATTGATTATTAAATTCTATTGAGACGATTTTATAATTTTTTAAACTATTTAAAATATCTAAGTTTTGATAAATTTTTAAACTTAGGGTTCGACTTTTTACTTTAGCAATAAAATCCTTTAATTCTTCCAAATTATAACCAGAAGTTAATTTAATTTCAGCTGATATTTTTTCTTTCTCTTTGCTAAAATAAAACCAAATTGCTGATAAACTGAGATTGATAATAATTCCTAAAATTAAACTAATTAATAACCATAATTTCAAAACATTATTAGTGTTATAAAGAGCAATATCTTTTTCTAAATTATAAACATTTAAAGAAAATTCCGATAAGAAAGCTTTATTTTGAGGATTAATTATTGATAAGGCTTGAATATCAAATTGTGATAAACCAGTTTCTTTGGTAATGTCAATAATTCTAATATTTTTATTAAGAAGAAAATCTAACTCAAAATCCTCATCGGTCAGAATAAAAATTAAATCTAAAGGTGAATTTAAACTTCTTAATGAAGAATTAATAATTCGATCAATTATTTCTTTTTTATTGATTGATTCTATATATTCGCTAAAAATATTAGTTATTAATCCATTTTCGTAAATAATTGTTGTGAGAACATTTTTGAAAAAATTCAAAATTAAATAACTTTTATCAAAAGCTAAAGCATATTTTTCTTTCAAAAAACTGATGATTGATGAAAATATAGGTTGCAATTCAATAGGTAAAAAGTTATTTAATAACAAATTGTTAGTCAATTCATCTAAAATTTCTTTCTCATAGAAAATAACCATAACATTCTCATAATTATTAGGATTAAAATAAACTCTCCAGAAATACTTTTCGATGTTAATTGGTAGTTCTTCTTTGATTCGACTTTCAATAATACTTAAATTTTTATCATTGTCTAAGTTTGGTAGATTAAATTTTTGAATAAAAAAATTGGGTAAATTTAAGACTACATTGATTTGTTCACCATAATATTTTTCTTGGATTAATTTTAAAAATTCATTTAATTTATTTTTGAGAAGTGAGGAGCCTAAAAAATAGTTTTCGTTTTTCTCAATTTTATTGATAATTTTAATTTCTTTTTTAGTTTTTTTTACCTCTAATAAAGTCAAATTATTGGGTGAAATAATTAAAATTAAATTTCTTGGTTTTAATATTAACTTTCTTATTTTAAATACCATTCTTCAATTTTAACAAATTTTTCACTTGGATCATTCAAATAAAAAACATTAAAATTCCTTAAATTATTCGGAACAACATAAACATAATAAAGATTAGCTAAAAAAATTATAGGTAAATTTTTTATTCTTTCGTCTAATTTTTTAAAGGTTTCAGGAGAAATATTATCTCCTATTTCTATCTCCTGAATTAATTTTATTATTTCTGGATCATATTTATTTGTTAAATTTAATAAAGATTTATCTTCAAAAAATAATCTCAAATCAGGAATTAAATTATAGGAAATTCCATACAGCAAACCTTCATATTTTTTTGAAGGAATAATTAAATTATTAATTTCGTTTAAGCTCTTAATTTCAATATTTAAGCCATATTTTTTTTGTAAGTAAATACCCAATTTGTTCATCAAATAGCCATCAGGTACTATAATTTTAAAATTAAATTGAGATAGATTTCCGATAGGTTGTTGAATTTCTTCTTGTGGAAGAGATAAGATTTTTTTTATTGAAGGAGAGAAAATTGAATCTGATAATTCACCATACCGGGAATTGAAAATCTCAGTTAAAATTTCATTTCTGTTAATAATAGTTTTTAGTTCATTTACTTTCTTTTCATCAACTGAATTAGCATTAAAAAATAGACCAATAATTCTAGGAATAATTATTTTTTCTATTCTTAAAGTTTGGCTGATATTATTATCTAAAAAGTTAGGCATTAACCCGCCAATAGCATTTATTTTTTTTATTTTTAATTGTTGATAAGCTTCTTCAATTTTTTGGTAATTATAAACAATAACTTTTTCTAAATGAGGACGAGGTCGATAATAATTATTGCGGATAAATTCATAGGTATTGTTATTTTTTTGAAAAAAAACAAAAGGTCCACTACTAACTTTAATTAACTCCTCTTCGTTTTCTTTCCAATTACTTGGTTCATATTTTGACCATATTTTTGCAGGAATAATCTTAATATAAGAAAGTTTTTGTAAAAAAAGATTATCTTTTAACGGTAGAGTTAGGGTAAATTTGTAATTATCAATTTTTTCTAAAGTAATATTTTTAAAATAATCTTTTAAGTAATTATTAGAAGAGTAGAGTTTAAAATAATTAAAAGACTCAATAACATCGGAAACATTAATTCTTTCTCCATTACTCCAATAAGCTTCCTTAAGGGTAATTTCATATTTTAAGCCCTTATCTAAAGTAATTATTTTATCCGCTAATTCTAATTCATAATTTCCTTTTCCATCTGGTCTAACTAAGCTATCGTAAATTAGGTTAACTAATGTTTTTTCTGCTATATTTTCAGCCCAAAATGGATTGAGCGAATTAATTGGTTGATAGAAAGCCTCTTTTATTATTCCTTGGTAACTAGGTTGATCATCGGCAAAAATCTTTTGATAAAAATAAGCAAAAGGAATAATAATGAATAGGCTGAATAAGGCTAAGCCTATAAAAATTAATATTGCTTCTAATTTATTCAAGGAATTGATTAATTTATAAAGAAGAATAAAAAATTTTTTCATTTAGAAATTCATTATCCGTAAATACGACAAAAAGAGAAAAACAATAGCTAATAACCAAGTAATTTGATAAATATATTTTTCCACTCCACGTCTTTGCATAAAAGGTAAGCTACCAGAAAAACCAAAAAATGATCCCAGACTTCCTCCTCTTTGTTGAATAATGATTAAAGTAATTAAAAAAATAGAGGTAATGATGATTAAAATATCTAAAACCAAACTCATTTTATTTTAATGTTTTATTAATTATTTAACTAATTTCTCTCTTCGACGACGATGATAAGCAATTACTAATTGGTGGGTTTTTTTATCAATAAATTTTATTAATCTTTGTAATTCTGGTGATAGTTTATTTAAGTCTATTGGTTTCTTATTTTCTTTGTAAAATATTTTTTCGGTCGGTTTAGCAATACTTATTATTTTAACATAATTTTCTAAATTTTGATTTTTAATCGCTTTTAGGGCGTAATTAAATTGTGCTTTCCCGCCATCTATTAAAATTACATCAGGAAAAATCCATTCTTTGTGTCTTAATCGTCTTGATAAAACCTCATAAATCATTTGGGGATCATTAGGTCGTTTTGTTAACTTAATTATAAATTTTTTTAATGAATTTTTTAAATACTCACCATCTTTAAAAACAGCACAAATACCAACTTTTTCTTTTCCAGCCCAATGAGAAATATCATAAGCTTCAATTATAGTTGGTAATTTATTAAGATTTAATAAATTTTTTAATTCCTTACTTGCTTTTAAATAATCTTGAACGGTGTCAGTTTCTTGAATTAATCCAGTATGATTAATTAGTTTATTGAGCGCTATAATTTCTTTTTTAACTTTATTTGCTTCTTCGATTCTTTCTTCATTAATTAATTTTTCTAATTTATTTAAAAGTTTTATTTTTAATTTTTTAAAATCTCCCCTAAGAATTTCTTTAATTCTATTTATATTCTGATTATATAAGTTGACATCTCCCTTCTCGTTTTCTTTGCAACACCAGCCATAACATAAACCAATAAGTGAGTTAAGACAAGATGATTTATGTTTTTTTAAGCAAGTACAAAAAGGAATTTCTTTTCTAATGATTTTTAAAATAGTTTTTAGAGAGCTTCCTTCAACAAATGGTCCAATTACCGTAAGCGGATGATATTTTTGAGGTTGATGAGTAATTAAAATTTTTTGATACTGGTCATTAGTAAAGACAATATAAAAATAACGGGTGTCATCTTTTAAAATATTGTTATAGGGTGGATCAAATTTTTTAATCAATTCAGCCTCTTTTAAAATAGCTTCAACTTCCGAATTTAGTTCTAAAACTTCAATTGATTGCGTTTCATTGATCAATTTAATAATTTTTAAAGATTGGCTTTTAAAATGTTGTTTAATTCTTTTTTTAATATTAACAGATTTACCAATATAGATCACCTTGTTATTTTTATCTTTAAAAATATAAATTCCTATTTTTTCCGGTAACTTTTCTATTTCTTCTATTTTCATAAAAAAAATTTTATAATAGTTTAAAATGAAAGGAAAATTAATTATTATCGATGGCATTGATGGTAGTGGAACAACTACCCAGTCACATCTTTTGGTGAAGAAATTGAGAAAATATCAAATTCCGACTCAATTGACCAAAGAGCCGAATAATAAATATATAATTAAATTAATAAAAGAAAATAGAGAAAACATTGCTGATCTCTTTTTATTTTTAGCAGATCGGAGTTTGCATTATTTAAAAATTAAACAATGGTTAAAGGAGGGAAAATGGATTATCACTGATCGCTCTTTTCCTTCTACTTTAGTTTATCAATGGTATGCTGGTGACTTGAATCAGTTGATAGCTGAAAATTTGATTTTATTTTTAAATCATTTAAGTCAACTTCATATTCAGCCAGATTTGATTTTTATCTTAGATGTTAATCCACAAACTGCCTTTAATCGCTTAAAAAATAAAAATAAAAAAAGTCAAATTAATAAATATGAAAAAATAAAACTAATGAAAAAACTTCAATTAGGTTACCGCTATTTTGCTAAAAAATATCAATGGAAAATTATTAACGCTAATCAGTCAATTGAAGAAGTTAATAAAAATATATTAGAAGAGGTATTAAAATTAATTAATATTAAAAAATCTTAAGAGAAAAATGAATCTGAAGCCGACTATTGGTTTAGAAATTCATATTGAATTGGCAACTAAAAGTAAAATGTTTTGTTCTTGTCCTAATATTTCTGATGAAGAACATCCTAATGTAAATATTTGCGAAATTTGTACTGGTCAGCCAGGCGTTTTGCCAGTGATTAATAAAGAAGCAGTAATTTATACCATTAAGTTAGCCAAAGCATTAAACTGCCAAATAAATAAATTTAGTTATTTTGCAAGAAAAAATTATTTTTATCCTGATTTGCCTAAAAATTATCAAATTTCTCAATATGAACTTCCCTTAGCGGTTAATGGTTATTTATCTTTTTACCTTAATGATCAATTAAATAAAATTAGAATTCGAAGAATTCATTTAGAAGAAGATACGGGTAAACTTTTACACTTAGCCAATTATTCTTTAGTTGATTTTAATCGTGCTGGCATTCCTCTTTTAGAATTAGTTACTGAACCAGATCTTCATTCGGCTGAAGAAGCAAAAGCTTTTGTTGAAGAATTAATTTTAGTTATTAGATGTTTAAAAATTTCCGGTGCTAATCCAGAAAAAGGTGAAATTAGATTCGAAGCTAATGTTAGCTTATCTTCCAATGATCAATTGGGAACTAAGGTTGAAATAAAAAATTTGGGTTCAATTAAATCACTTAAAGAGGCAATTGAGTATGAAATAGAAAGACAAAAAATTTTAATTTTAAAAGGAGAAAAAATAATTCAAGAAACTCGTGGCTTTGATGAACAAAAAAGAATAACCGTTAGCCAAAGATTTAAAGAAAGTTCAGAAGATTATCGCTATTTTCCTGAACCAGATTTACCACCACTGAAATTAACCGACGAATTTTTAAATTCAATTACTTTACCTGAATTACCTCTTCAAAAAAGGAATCGATTCATTAGTGAATATAATTTATCATTAAAAGAGGTAAATATTTTAATTAAAAATACTACAGCTTGTTATTTTTATGAGCAAACAATATCAGAATTAAAATCTGAATTAACTAATTTTGATAACCGTTTCGTTTATAATATTTTGGTTAATGATATTTATGGATTGTTAGAAAAGTATAATAAAAATTTTGATGATTTAAATTTTACTCCCCATCATTTAGCCCATCTGATTAAAGAATATTATATTGGTAATTTAAATATCAAATTAGTAAAGAAAATTTTAGAAGAAGCAATTAAACATAACCATTATATTGAAGATTTGCTTAAAAAATTCAAAAAAATTGATGATTTAGGAGAATTAGAAAAATTAGTGACAGAAACAATTGATAATAATCCTAAGGCTGTTAGTGATTATTTGGCAGGTAAAGAAAATGCCCTTCAATTTCTAATTGGTTATGTTATGAAAAAAACAAAAGGACAAGTCGATATTAATTTAATTAAACAACTCTTATTAGAGAGATTAAAAAATGATTGATAAAAGATATTATTTTTATTCTTTTTCAATAATTTTATCAGTTTTAGCTATTATTTTTTATTTTGTTTTTCCTTTAAATATTGGTATTGATTTAAGGGGAGGTCAATTAGTTGAAATTGAAACGAAATATAAAGATTTAAAAAATATACCAGGAGAAGTTATAACTTCCAATAATTCTATTATTATTAAAAGCAATCAAATCAACAAAGATCAAATATTGTCCGAAATTAAAAAATATGATCCTAATGCTCAAATTATTCGTTATGAAGAAATTAGCCCTTCTTTAAGCAGAGAATTAGTGAGAAAATCTTTTTGGGTAATTATTTTAGTTCTATTGTCTATTAGTATTTATGTTTCAATTGTATTTTCAGAAAAAAGTGGTTTGATAAAAAGCTGGCTTTTAGGTTTAATTGTTCTTTTAACTTTGTTTCATGATATTTTAGTTAGCTTTGGAGCTTATATTTTTCTTTCTCATTTCTTAAAATTTGAGTTGTCGATAGCGATTATTGTCGCTTTTCTGCTTATTGCTGGTTTTTCGGTACATGATACAATTGTGGTTTTTGATCGTTTAAGAGAAAATGTTAAAATCAAAGGTGTTTTAAATAAGGAAATATTTGAAAACAGCATTAAACAAACATTAACTCGTTCTATTAATACTTCCTTAACCGCTATTTTAGCTATTTTACCTTTAGCTTTTTTAATTGAAATTTTGAAGCCATTAGTGATTACTTTAATTATTGGTTTTATTTTTGGAACCTATTCATCAATTTGTTTAGCTACTCCTTTAGCTTATGATTTGTTAAGAAAAATAAATAGAGCTAGCTAAGCTAGCTCTATTTATTGATTTAATAATTGTCTAAGGGTAATATTTTACCTTGTTAAGCACTTATTTGGATTAATTTCCATTAATGGAGCGCAAACAGTAATTCTTCTCGTACTAGAATTATATTGAACTGTATAACCGGTACCAGTTGGATCGTTATCAAGAGGATCTGATGGTAAATCTCCAGCAAACTGTGGTCCAATTAAACAAGAAAGATTGACATAACCGTTATCGTTTGTTGAAGTAGAAATTGTGGCCATATTTTCAGGTAAAGTATCATTTGCTGAAGCGCAAGTAAACCTTCCATACTCGGTTTCGTTCTGGGTAATAGCACTTAAATATTGATTTAAAGCATTTATTCTTTGAGTATCTCTTGTTCTAGCAAGCTGACGACCTGGATTAATAGCGACAATAATTGCTCCGGCTAAAATAACAATAATACCTATGACCAAAAGAATTTCTATTAAAGTAAAAGCTTTTTTGCTCATTTTTAATAGTGTTTGAACTAAATTTAATTAATTAAGTTTAATGCCGACCTAAAATTATTAATTTTTTAATAAAAACTTTATTTTATCCACTATAAATTTTAAACCAACTATTTGACAAATATATTTATTTTGTGGATAACTAACTATTTGATTTCTTGCCATTTTAATACTTCATAAAACTCAGAAGCTAATGGAAATTGAGGAGGAGGTGAGTAGAGTAAATTACCATCGTAAATTAAATTTCTTGTTCGATAACCATTGCCGTCTGTCCAAGCAAAACCATATCTGATTCTTGAAGCAATCATTCCATAAATTGTTAGGTTATCTTTAACAGAATGTTCACCACAATCATAATAATGAAATCTACCTGCCCGACCATTTTTAGCTATTAAAGCAGCATCAATTCGTAAATCTTCCTCACTATATAGACCAACATTAATACTTCTTTGAGCAATTAAACCAATTACATCCCTTCCATCGTAATTAGTATATGTTAAATCATTATTAATAATAATTCTTGTTTGTTCATTCGTTTCAGGAAGTATTGCCGAAGCAATGATAACTCTTTTATTATTAATTTTTCCACTTACCCAAACATTATCTTCAATAAAAATTACTCCATTATCAGGAATAGGGAAGTTTCCTAAATAGGTTTTTCTATCAACACTCCAAGTTCCATAAAGATAACGCGAATTTCTGTTATAAGAACCACTAAATTCATAAGGATCATAAGCATAACAATTTTGAGGAAAATTTTTTACAGTATCAACTTGATATAAATCAAAAGTACCATTATCTTTTAAAACAATTTCATAACCGTACTTACTATTTCCAGCAGATCCTCTATAAAATCCTGATGAATTAGCAATATTTTTTAATGTTGCTAAATCTGCTGAAATGCCAACAAAATCAACAGTTGGTATTCCAACCCTTCTTCCTGCTTTAAAAACATCTGGTCGATAATTCCAACTTGCTGGTGGACAACGGTCAGCATAGAGATAATGGGTATGGACAGCCCATTCATTGCAACCACCGTGGTCAGGATCATCATAAGTTTCTAAAGCACTCGAAACCAAATTATAAGCAACACCATCAAACCTTATCCCTTTATTAGAATGAATTTCGCCATAAACAATTGTTCCAGAACCAAATCTAATATTATCATCACTTAAAACAGAAAATTTAGCTAATGATGGTATTCCTAAAGTAACTTCTATAGTTTTTTCAAGATTGCTATAATTTAATTGTCCAGTTGATTTAATTTTAACTATTGTTGATCCAGTTGCTGGTGGATTGATTTCTAACTTAAATTGACCAATAATATCACCCAATCGATTTTCGAAATTATGAACATAAGGACCAGGTTGATTAGTACCGTCAGTATAATCTCGTGGAAAATGATTTAAACGCCAACGATAATATTCTGTTCCTGCTTCGGCAATAGCTAATGTTTTTTTCTTTTCGACTTCGCGATTATTAATTAAATAATAAGAATAAATTAAACTTAAAATACCGCTTAATATAAGAACCGCTAAAGTATTGTAAATTATTATATATAAAGCAAGTTGTCCACGTTTTAACATTTTTATTTAAATCTTAAATTTCTTGGAGCTACTGTGAAAGAATAATTAATTATTGATTGATTATTTCCACGAGCTGATAAATTGATTTTGATAAGTTTAATACTGTTAATATCAGAAGCAATTTGATTATTTCGATTGTAGTAAGAAAAAATATTAGTATTCGTTAAATCAGTAATCATAGTATAGATAATTTCATTGTTAGGATCATAAGTTAATGGATTTCCTGTAGGTTTAATAATCCCTTTTTTAAGATTATTATTTTCTACAAAATATCTTATTCTTTCAATTAAATTATCTTTATCAATATCTGAGTAAAATATTATTTGATTAGGTTGTGCTTTTTCTATTGGATAATTGCCAATATTTGATTGAGACATTCCTCTTAATTCTTTGGTTAAAGCCGATACAGTGATAATAATTTCTCTGTTTTTTCCTACATTAAAGATAATTTGGGTATTGATATTAGAAATATTTATTGTTAAAAAAAATATTATCAAAATAATAAAAGAAAAAATTGTTAAGACTAATAAAAGTTCAATTAAAGTAAACCCTCTCATTTTTTTTGTTTAATAAAAATTGAAGATAAGATGACAAATAAAATAATTAAAGAAGAAATTATCAAAATTGAAATTTTGAAATAGTCTAATTTTTTTTCAGGTTCTTTGTTAATAGAATTAAAAGATTGATTTGTTGATAAATCTTTAGAATAATCTTTTTTAAATTTTTCATTACTTTGGTCAAATTTATTATTAATAGATAATTGGTTTTCTTTTTGGTTTTCTGAAATTTCGTTTTTTGAAATTTGATTATCTGATTTTATTTTAGTTTGATTTTTGATATTATCAGTAGTGGTTAAAGATTGATAATTTCTATTTTTTATATTAGGTGAAGTAATCTTCGATTGAGATTGACTTGTTTGATTTAAATTTCCTCCAGAAGTAGAGAAATTGTAATTAACCGAAGAATTACTTTGATTAGAATTATTGGAACCAGTTGAAGTTGTATTAGTGCTGTTATTTTCAAAAGTATTAAAAGTTAATTCAGCGGTTGAAGAATTTTCCCAATAATCATAAGCAATTAATTGAAGATAATAATTTCTATTTGGTTGAATAGGTATTAACGCTGTACAATCTCTAATACCAATTGGACAATTTTCAAAATAATCTACTTGATAATTGGAAGTAGCATTAGATAAATTATCTGAATAAAAAATGTTATAGCGGACTGGTTCATTAGCATTAAAAGTAATTTTAGCCGAAGTGTGATTAATTAATTGATAATTTAAATTGGAAATAATCGGTGGTATATTTTCTTGACCTTCATAAAGGGCAATTTTAAAAGAATAATCTTGTTCTTGATTGTTAATGATTAATGGTCTAATAGTTTCGGGTAAATTAAAACTAGGTTCAATATTTTGGAGAAGGTCCAATAAACTAAAGGCAAAAATTTTTAAATTACTTTGTTCTTGAGCAAAGATTTTAAATTTATATTCTTCACCGCTAGTGATTCTAATGTTATTGCCTAAAGGAATATCCAAAATAGTACCTGACCAACTAAAATTAGTTGGTGGTACAGTAACTTCTTTAGCAATAATTAAATTATTATCTCTATCTAATAATTCGAAATTAAATCTTGCCGATGAACCAATATTTTCAATCCAAATTCTTATTAAACTTATGAAATCATTAAAGGGAATAAATTTTTGAATAAATTGATTTTGTGGTTGAACAGCAAATTTTTCGCCTAAATCCGGAGCAAATTCAAAAAATCGATAAAGCTCAGCGTAAGTAAAATTAATACTAAAAATTAAAAAAAGAAAAATAATAACTTGATACTTTTTCATTCCGGTAGAAGATTAAAAATTAATTCTTTAAATAATGAATTAATTTCTGTTGTGGTGGCTAAAGATTGATAACCACTTTTATTTATAAGAATATTATATTCTCCTGTAGTTAAGCCATCAAAAAGAACTTGCCCATTAGCTAAACAATCAGAAGAAAAACTTATAGTTACTTGATTAATAAGCGGTGTTTGCGATTCATCTTCAGTTCTTAAAAATACCTTATACCTTAAATACCTTTTATTATTGGGTAAATTAATTAATTGTGATGGGGAAAGGGTAAAATAACTATTATTAGTTCCATCAGGACCAATAAAATTCCAATTCGTATTGTCATTATTGACAGCAATTTGAAATTTCACTTCAGTATTAGGAGGTTGATTGTTTGGTTGCCAGGAAAGAGTAAAAAAATTAACATTAGTCGATGTTCCTAAATCAATTGTTTTTGATATTAACCATTCATCTGTGCCCGTTGGATAATGATTGTCTATTATTTTTAATCTAATATCTTGATTACTTAAGTCTATATTTGAGCTTATTTCTGAATAATTATCTAACCAATTAGTATGAATAATATTTTCTCTTTTAGTGTATAAGGTTTTATTGAAATTAATTTTTGAAAGCGTTATTTCAGCATCATTAATAGGTCGATTATTGTTATCCAAAATAGTTAAAAGTAAGGAATTGTTATTTGAAGAAGCAATATTTAATCTTAAATAATAATTTAAACCAGGTAAAATATTTAAAGGTGATGAACTATTATAACCAGCTATGACATAAGTAGTAGTATTTAATTCGTAACTATAGGTATCCCATTCAATTTTTATTAATTTTTCTCCATTATCATTAGTAGTAGTAGTGAAATTATTTTTTATTATATCTGGGTTTCTGCCAATTAATTTTTTTCCAGTAAACTTTATAGGGATATTACCAATAGGTTGACAGAAATTATTAATTGTTTTTATAAATAATTCTGCTAATCTATCTATTTGAAAAGTAACATTAGTTAAAGCTTGCTCTAAAACAGTTTGGTGAGGAATTATCGGATTAGGATTTTGTTCATCACCTGGTGGGTAAGTTTTATCAGTAGAATAATTCTCCTTAGTAACAGTAATTTGATAAACATTAGTTCCGGTGGGAATATCTATTAGTTGAAGCATTCCTTGATTGTTTGTTAAATCATTAATAATAATCGGAGGAGAAGTAGCGTTGTTAATTACACTAACATTAGCTTGAGCAACTGGTTCACCGCTGGCATTGATTACCTTTATGAAAAGAGAGCCATTTCTTGTTGAGCTTTCAACATTTTTAGGAGCAATAATTGTAGTTAAAGTTTGTTTTTTTGTTTTAACCGAACAATTCAAGCAAGTTCCTTCTAATTCTACTAATTTGTAATCAGCAGGAGCTAAATCATTAGGACTTCCTCCTATTAAGCCATCAGCTGGATCATCAATATTTCTAATATAATAATTTATTTTTATCCTTAAGTTGTTAAGATCGATTATTTTTTCTCTTGGTAAAATACCCCTAGGCCAGCCATCAACAATTCCTACATCTTCATAATTTAAAACTCTAATTAGTTCTATTTCATCTTCTAAAGCAGATAGAATTTGTAAATTTATTCTTGTACTTATACTACTTGTTATTAAATTCAACAAAGAATTAATCGTAAAATAAGTTAAGACAACAATGAAGAAAATTGTTATCAAAACTTCTATTAAAGTATAAGCTGTTTTAACCTTGTATTTTATCTGATAATTCATAAATAGGGATGATAATTGAAATGGCCATAAAGCCAACAACAACTGCCATAATAATTAAAATAATTGGCTCTAAAGCATTAACAAATCTTTCTATTTCCATATCTAATTCTTCTTCATAATTATTACTCAGGTAAAATAAATTTTGTTCCAAATTACCGGTTTTTTCTCCAACCTCTATCATCTTAATAAAATTATAAGGAAATAATTTTTGATACTTACCGAGAAATTCACTAAAGTTATGACCAGCCAAAACAGAATTAGCAGCTTGGATTAAGTTTTGCTTATAAACTTCATTATTTAAACTTTTTCCAGCTATTTCAACTGCTTCTACAATCTTTATTCCGCTTCTTAAAAGTAAAGCAAATGAGCGCGAAAATTGAGCTAAAGTATATTTTTTTATCATTCCCTTGATAAGAGGAAGATTTAAAAGAATTAGATCAAAAAAATATTTAATCTTTGAGTAACGATTTAGAAAAATTATTAAAATTAAAATACTAATAGAAAATACGATAATATATAAGCCATTATCAATGATAAAAGTTGAAACTGATAGAAAAATTTTAGTTGGTAGAGGTAATTCAATATTTAAATTTTTAAAAATAGGAAGTAGTTTAGGAAAGATAAAATAAATAACAAAAACAATAATAACCAGCATAGTGACAATAATGAAAGCAGGGTATATCATAGTTGAGATAAATTTTTTTCTCAATCTTTCTGCTTTTCTTAATTCGTCAGATAACTTTTCTAAATTTTCTACTAAGTTACCAGTAATTTCTCCAACTTTAATAATAGAAATTAAAAATTCACCAAAAATATATTTAAATTTAGATAGACTTGAAGCTAAAAATTGTCCTCTTTGAATATCATTTACTAATTCATCAATTATATATTGTAGACTGGATGATTTTTGGTAATTTTTTAAAGTTATTAAAGATTCATTTAAACTTAAACCACTTTTTAAAAGTAGAGCTAAATTTCTTAAAAACAGAATTTTATCATTTAAGCTTAATTTTAGAATTAGGGGTTTTTTACTCATGAATGACTCTTAAGACTTCTTCAATAGTTGTTAAACCAGCGATTACTTTATTAAAACCATCACGAATCATTGTTGACATTCCTTCTTCCAAAGCAATTTTTTTTATTTGTTCGCTATTATATCTTTTCATAATTGCCTCTTTAATTCTTTTACTAATTACTAATACTTCGAAAATACCAATTCTACCCATAAAACCTGCTTGATTACAAATTTCACAACCTTGAGCCTCGTAAATTTCATAAAGTTTAAATTTTTTTATATTTTCTAAGCTTAAATCTTCCCCGATTCCTTCTAATAAAGATTTTGCTTCAATATTAGTTAATTTTTTAGCTTTTTTGCAACTATCACATAATTTTCTGACTAACCTTTGAGCAATAACAATATTGACAGTTGAAGCAATTAAGAATGGTTCAATGTTCATTTCTAATAAGCGAGGTAAGGCAGTTGGAGCATCATTAGTATGTAAAGTAGATAAAAGTAAATGTCCAGTTAAAGCAGCGTTAACAGCAATATCAGCTGTTTCTTGATCCCTAATTTCTCCTACCATAATAATATTAGGATCTTGTCTTAAAATAGCTCTTAAACCTTTGCTAAATACTAAACCAACTTGAGGATTAACTTGAATTTGAGTTATACCAGGAATTGAATATTCAATTGGATCTTCTAAAGTAATAATCGACACTCCGGGGGTGTTGAGAACTTTTAAGATTGAATAAAGAGTAGTAGTTTTTCCTGAACCAGTTGGTCCAGTAACTAAAATCATCCCATAAGGTTTTTTAATAGCCTCGTAAACTTTTTTTAAGTCTACTTCAGAAAAACCCAATTTTTCTAAAACAAATATATCATCTTTTTGAATCAGTAACCTTAAAATAGCATTCTCACCATAATAAGTTGGCATAACCGAAACACGAATATCAAAACTAATATTTTCTTGAGGAATTCTAAATTTAAATCTACCATCCTGAGGGGTATTATGCTCATCAGTTCTTAAACCAGAAACAACTTTTATTCTTGAAATAATTTCTTCTTGAAGATATTTAGGAAAAGTAAAGAAAGTATATAAGATTCCGTCAATACGATATCTGATATTTATACCAACTTCAGTTGGTTGAAAATGGATATCTGAAGCACGTGATTTATAACCAAAAATTATTAAATAATTTACTAAATCAATAATAGAAGTTTGTTCTGCTCCCTTGCTTGCTTCTAATTCTATTTGTTTTTTTAATTCCTCAATAGTCATTTTTGAAAATTTATATTATCTTAATAATTTTAAATATAAATCTTCCAAAACATTTCGATAAGAAAGATAAGCCACATAAGGATTATCGTAGGGATTGAAATATTTATGAACATCACCATCAGCAAACCATTTAGTACACATATAATAAAAATGGTCAGCAGTCTGTAATTTTCGCCAAGAGGTTATTAATTTTTCTTCGGATTGTTTTAAAATAATTTTTTCTAAATTATAAATTCTTTGAATAGCATCCCGTTGCATTTCATTACCCAACCAAGCAGTTAGATCTCTTTCAGTGTCAGCCCAAGTAATAGGATAAGTAGATGAATATTCACCTCTTGCTGGGTATTTTTTTATTACTTCCGATAAAGTATTAAATTCTAAATCTTTTTGATTAATAATTTCAAAAACTAATTTAATAATAAAATCAAAAATTCCAGTTTCTGGCCATTGATGTTCACCAAAGGTTTCAAAATCCATAAAAAGATTTATCACCTCCCCATTACCATTAAATTGATTTAACCAATGAACGAATTTTTCAGCTGTTAGAGGCCATTCTGACCAATCACGGGAAGAAAATCTAAAGCTAATATCATCAGATAAGCGATAATTTCTTAAAAGAACTTTAAGTTTTTTATTCGGCATCCAATAAACAAAATTAGGTGATCGCCATTCCAAAATATTTTCTACTCCTTCAGTAATTATTCCTTCAAATCCTAAATCAAAGAGTAAATCTTCTAAGCCATCAAAATAAATTAATTCAGTATTAGAAAAAATTTTTGGTTCTTGTAAAAAAATTTTTTTAATTAAATTTCGGTGAAGATTTATTTGAAATTTAAATTCCTCTTCAGAATATAAAGAAGCTAATGAATGATAATAAGTTTCGCCAGTAAATTCAACACAACCAGTAGCAGCAATTTTTTGCCACCATTCAATTACTTCCGGTTGCCATAATGTTAATTGTTCAATTAGAGTACCCGTTAAGCCCGCTGAAAATTTAAAGCGATAATTAGTTTCTTTAATTAATTCATAAAATGTTTTTAAAATAGGTAGATAACATTTTTCTGTTACTCTTTTTAAGTAAAATTTATTTTTCTCTTCGTCAAAATAATCAATATTATTACCAATATCAAAAATAGTAAAATTTTTCAATCGAAATGGCTGATGAACTTTAAAATAAAAACAAACGCTTGGCATTTTATACTAAATTATTGTAAATTTTTAATAAATTTTCAGCTCTATCTTCCCAGTTAAACTTAGGTAATTCTTGATAAGCATTTTCAGCCATCTCTTTTTTTAAAACATTATAATTTAAAAGACCAACGATATAATTAACCATAGCATTAATATCCCAATAATCAACTTTGAAACAATTATTTAAATATTCCCCAACTCCTGTAGTTTTAGAAATTATTACTGGTTTTTTAAACTTCACTCCCTCTAAAGGAACTAAACCAAAAGGATCAAAAACTGACGGAGCAACAAGAATATCACTCAAAGCATAAACACTCCATAATTCTTCTTCTCTTAAAAAACCAGCAAAGATAACTTTGTCTATCACTTGATCGTAATAAGCAATTTTAATTAAATCATTTATCATCTCACCACTACCAGCAAAAATATATTTCACTTTTGGTATATATTGAGAAACATATTTTAAGGTTCGGAGTAAATAATCTGGACCTTTTTGTAAAACTAGTCTACCAACAAATAAAACAATTTTATAATTTCTGTTTTTTAAATCTTGAATGAATTTTATAATTTTATATTGAGGAATTTCATAATCAATACCATTAGGTACAGTTTCAATTTTATTTTGATCAATACCATAAAAGTTAGCTACTATTTTTTTTGTTAGATTACTAACAGCAATTAATCTATCTGCTGTTTCGAAAGATTTTTTTTCTAAATAATATATCGTTAAGTTAGGATTATTTCCAGTTCGCTCAATTTCGGTTGAATGAATATGAATAATTAAAGGTTTATGTAATTTTTCTTTTAGATAAATACCAGCTAAACTACCTAGCCAATCATGAGCATGAATAAGATCAAAATTAAGATCAAGATCTTTTATTTTTTGATGAAGTCGTTCTCCGTAAGTTATTACTTGATCGAATAATTCAGAAGATATAGGAAAATTTAATAATTGATAAGAGGAAATTTTTTTTACTACACTATTGGCAAAAATAATTTTGAAAGGGAAATGAGCTAAATTAATATTTAACTGATAGGGAAGAGAAAAAAATAAATCAACTTTTTTACTTAAAGCTAAAGCTAAATAATAACAAGCAATACCTAAACCACCGCTATTAAATGGTGGTAATTCCCAACCAATCATTAACACTTTTTTCATTAAAAATATTTTATCCTAATATCTCTAAAATTAAAAATAATTTTCATAATTTTTTACTTTTGTTGAGGTAGCTTAAGAATTCCTTTAGGTTGAGAGTATTGAGAATATCTTTTTTTTCTGCCCAACCTCGTCGCGCTTGAGCAATACCTAAACTTAAGAACTTAAGATGAAGTATTGAATGAGCATCGCTATCTATTACCATTTTTACCCCTTTTTCAACGCATTTTTTAATATGGTCATCTTTTAAATCTAATCTATCTGGATAAGCATCAATTTCTAAAATTTTTTTAGTTTTTTTTGCAAAATTTATTATCTCATCGATATCAATTTCATAAGCTGGTCTTTTGTTAATTATTCTTCCTGTAGGGTGAAAAATACAATTTACATAAGGATTTAACATTGCTCTTTTTAGCCTTTCAGTTTGAATATTCCTTGGTAAATCAAAGTAAGTATGAATAGCAGCGCCAACAAAGTCCATTTGAGCCAAAATTTCATCACTAATATCTAAACTACCATCTTTATTAATATTAACTTCAGCCCCCTTAAGAATTGTTATTTTCCCCTTATATTTTTTATTTAATCTATCAATTTCTTTAAATTGTTCTAATATTCTCTTTTCATCTAAACCGCCAGCAACTGATAATGATTTTGTATGATCAGTAATACAAACATATTCTAATTTCAATTTAATAGCTTCTTTAACCATTTCCTCAATAGAATTTTGCCCATCGCTCCAATTAGTTTGAACTTGTAAATCTCCCTTAAGAGAATCATAATCAATTAATTTTGGTAATTTATTTTTTAAAGCTAATTCAATTTCTCCTTTGTTCTCTCTCATCTCCGGCGGAATCCACTGGAGCCCTAATTTTTCATAAATTTCTTCCTCGGTTTTACCTGCGATTACTTTTTCATTACTATCAAAAAGTCCATATTCATTTAATTTCCATCCCTTTTTAATTGCTATTTCCCTGATTTTAATATTATGCTCTTTTGAACCTGTGAAGTATGCCAAAGCAGCACCAAAGCTATTTTTATCTACTACCCTTAAATCAACATCTAAGTTATTACTTAATCTAACCATAGTTTTAGTTGGTCCTTTGCCATAAACATAAATAACATTTTTATAGCTGATAAAATAATCCATTAATTTTTCTGCTTGTGAAGTAGTTACTAAAATATCAATATCTCCCACTGTTTCTTTTTTTCTACGATAAGAACCACATACCTCTATTTGGTCAACTAATTTACTTTCTTTTAAATAACTTACTAATTCCTCAACTACAGGAATAATAAATCCTAAAACAAATCTCCCCCCGCTTTGTTTATAAAATTGAATACTTTGTAAAATTTTCTTTTCGCTTTTTTCTCCAAAACCTGGTAATCTTTTAATCTTATGTTCTAAACAAGCTTTTTCTAAATCATCTATATTTTTAATACCTAAAGCTTTGTAAAGTTTATAAATAGTTTTAGGTCCTATACCTTCAATTTTGGTTAAATTTTCTATGTCAACAGGTACTTCTTTTTTTAATTCCTCAAATTCTTTAATTTTACCTGTTTTGAGATATTCAATTATTTTTTCGGCGATTGATTCACCAACGCCTGGTAAATTTTTTAAACCTTCTTTTCCATTCTTTTTTAAAAATTCTTCAATATCTTCGTCTAAAGCTTCTATTGAATATGCAGCCCGTTCATAAGCTTGAGGTTTAAAGGCAATATCTTTCATTTCTAAATATATAGCTATCATTCTAAAAATATTTGCAATTTCTTGATTTTTCATCTATAATAGAGTTGATATTAATAATATATTAATTAATTAATTTAAAATTATAAGTGATATCTTTATTAACAAAATGTTTAGAATATTTTTGATAACCATAAGTTTTTTAGGCGTCTTTATTGTTTTATTTAATTTATCTTTAGCTCAAGGATCAACCATTCCTATGTGTACTTCTCCCAATAATCTATTAATCTTACCTGGTACTTGGCAGCCGAATAGAATTCTAATGACTGATAATAATGCCGGTGTTTTAAGATTAGCAGATATTTACTTCTTTGATAATATTATTAACCAAGGACCAATTTTGATAGCATCAGGAACTTGGTTTAATTTGAATCGTGGTTTAATTTTATCTGGTCCAAGTGGTAATAATTTTTCTGTAGCTGGTGCTTTGTATTTTAGAGATCTAAACAAAGTAAAAAATAAATCATATAATGAATTTTCAATATCAATGACATCAACAACTAATGATTTAATATTCCTCTACAAAGATGCTCTTAATAATAATAGGACGAATAGAGTGATGACAATTTCAAGAGATGGCAATTTGATAATTTCTAATATTTTTACTTTAAATAATCTTTCTATAGGAACAACCACCATGGTTGACAAACTATACCTCTATTCAACCGGTAGTCAATATATTAATCTTGATTCTAACAACGGAGGAAATTTAAAAATTGGTACACTGTTTAATCCAGCCGAAGCTGTTATGAGATTTAAAGAAGTATTCAAAGTATTTTACTCAAACAATAATAATCCTATTTTGACAATTACTAATTCAAAGATAGGTATCAATACTACTATTCCCAATAAGACGTTAGATGTTTTAGGAGATATTCAAGCTTCTGGTAATATTTCTGCTAATAGTTTTTGTTTAGGTAATAACTGTATTAATAGTTGGCCATCAGGTGGAGGTGGTGGAATAGGCGGCAATGGAACTCAAAATTATATTCCTAAATGGTCTGGACCTACTTCGCTGACTAATTCAGTTTTGCGAGAAATTACTTATCCAAGAAACAATACTTCTTTACAGGGAATAGAAAATTATAGGGGTGGAGGATTTATTGCTAAAGAATTTTGCTTCAGAACTGATGCTGGTGATTTGTCTTGTATTAATGCTTGGCCTAATAGACCAGCTGTTGCTCATTTTTATCGTTATATTATAGGACATGAATATTGGCAACAAGATTTATTTAATAGAATGATTACTTCTGCTGAAATAAGTGTTACTAATACAGATCCCTATATCAGACCTACTTCTCCTAATTATGATTACAATTTAGGTAAAGGTTATCCATACTTACGTTTACATGATATTATTACGAGAATTGGTGTTGATCCTAATAATCCCTATGCTACTAAATGGTTTATTTTAGGGTATGCTTATCGTCAACCATATACTAATCGTTTAACAGCTGTATTTATTGAAGAAGGAGATAATTTAAATCCATGGAAAAGATATACTAAAACACCTACATCATCAAACGGATTAAACCCCAATAATTCAAACGATGTTCTTGTTTATTGTCATTATCAAGCAAATAATGGCGCAATTTATGTATCAAAAGATCAAAATGAATGTGCGTCAATTAGAGATGGTCAAATTCCGGGATATTCTATAATTTCTTATACTTATGCTGAGAGTCAAGCTAATATTAAGGGTTATGTAAGTTTAGATATAAGATTAGAACCAGCTTGGCAGAGAACAGTTTGTACTAAAAGAGATTATTTGAATTCTATGTCAGTAGCTTCTTGGGGTGATCCAGGGGTGATAAATTTGCGAGTTAATGGATATCGTTATCCTAATTTAGACAATGATCCATGCGTTGATCTTAGAAATAATCGTAGACCTAATTTGCATTCTTTAATAATGGGTAGATTTAGAGTTAATCCTTATCCGACTTCAAGTACCACTGATCCTTCTTATATATCACCTACCCCAATTTCTAATTTTTTGAATCATTCTTCTGCTAATTTTACTGTTGTTATTAAATCATTAGGTATTGTAGAATTATTAAATTATTAAAAATGAAAATAAATAAAAGAATCTTACTTATCTTTTTCTCTGTTTCTTTTTTAATTATTTCTTTTTATGTAGTCTTTGCTGATATAATTGTTGTAGACTTTGATGACTCTAATTACTATAATTCAATGATTGAGCTAAATAATGTTGCCGATTTACCTGACGGAGGTAATAGTATTAATTCTTTTATTACTGAGTTTAATTCAGAAAATTCTATTAATACAATTTTAGTTGATGATACTTACCAATTTGAAGAATCTAGACAAATTGACAATATTGTTGAAATTAACCCTTATAATTACAATCCAACATTTGATGATTATCCTTTAGATATGAAAGACAACGCAGATAATTTGCCTTTTGGTGGTTTAAATAATGATCCGGCATTAAGTGAATCAGTATTAACAAATATTGAATAAATAAAGTTTATTTTGAATGTTTTCTTTATTAGTTACCTTATTAGTAATTTTATTATTAGTAGTAATTTTTCTTCTGCTCTATTTAATTTATTTTTTTAAAAACAAATTTAATCAAGAGATAAGTAATAAAAATTTTTTGGAGCTTCAAAATAAAATTTTTGAAAATTTTAATCTTCTAAAACAAGAAACATTACAGCATTTAGGTTTAATTACTCAAAAACAAGAAAAATTTATTGAATCAACTTCTAAAATCGAGGAATTAGCTAGACATCTTGAAACAAGTAGTTTAGAAATAAAAACTGTTAAAGAAATTTTGGCTGGACCAAAAAGTCGTGGTTATTTAGGTGAAGTGATGCTTAAAGAGATTTTAAAAAATTTACCTTCGTCTTTTTATGAAGAGCAATTTCCTATAGGTTTTGATCGTGTTGATTATGTTTTAAAACTTAATGATACTATTATTCCTATTGATTCTAAATTTCCGGTTCAAAATTATAATGAAATTTTTCGACTACAAGAAAAAGATAAACAAGCTTTAAAGAAAGATTTAATTAGAAATTTAAAATCAAAAATTGATGATATTTCAAGAAAATATATTTTACCCTTAAAAGGAACAGTTGAATTTGCTTTAATGTATTTAGCTAATGAAGGAATTTATTACGAACTTTTAAGTGATAAAGATTATGATGAAGTTTGGGAATATGCTCGAGAAAAATCCGTTTTTCTTACCTCTCCCAAAAATTTTGAATTTATCTGTTCTTCCTTGCTTTTGGTTGTTCGTAAACAAGAATTTAGTCAAAACATTCATCAAATTTTAGCTAATATTCATCAATTAGAAAAAGATTTACTTGAATTAAGCCAACAATTTGAAAAGTCTTTTAATCAATTAAAATATAGCTATGATAACCTTGATAAATTTGCTAAAATTTTAAATAGATTTATTATTAATTTTAGAAGTTTAATCAAAAGCGAACAAAAATTAGAAGAAAAAATCAAAGAAAAAAGTCTGATTTAAAATGAATCACAATAAAATAAAAAACAAAAATTCTTTGTTTAAAGAGTTTCTTTTGACAAAAAAGTTATTACCGTTAAATTTTAGTTCGAAAGATATATTTTTGAAAAGCCTTAAAGGCATTGGCAAAAAATACAAGAGATATTTGGGTTCTCCTTTAAGATATGCTGGTGGTAAAAGTTGGGCTGTTGGTTACATTATTGAGCATTTTCCAAATAATATAAAAAGATTAGTTTCTCCCTTTTTTGGCGGTGGTTCTGTAGAAATAGCAGCAGCGAAAGAATTGGGCATAGAAACTATAGGTTTTGATATTTTCGATATCTTAGTCAATTACTGGCAAGTTCAAATAGAGAAGCCCGAAGAGCTCTATCAAGAATTGTTGCAATTAAATCCTGATAAAAAAACCTACGAAAAAGTAAAAGAAGAATTAAAAAAACATTGGATTGGAGAAAAAAAACTGCCACCTTTAAAATTAGCTGCTTATTATTATTTCAATCATAATCTTTCGTATGGTCCTGGCTTTTTAGGCTGGATGTCAAGTGTTTATGCTAATAAAGAAACTTATAAACGAATGCTTATTAGAGTAAAAAATTTTAAAGTAAACAACCTTCAAGTTTTTTGTGAATCATTTGAGAAAGTTATTCCTAAATTTAGATATGATTTTTTTTATTGTGATCCTCCTTATTATTTAGGTCCGGATAGTACTGTTTTTAAAGGGCTTTACCCACAAAGAAATTTTCCTATTCATCACGATAATTTTAATCACGAGCTTTTAAGGGATATTTTATTAAATTATCATAAAGGTGGTTTTATTCTTTCTTATAATGATGCTCCAACAATAAGAAAATGGTATAGGAGTTGTAAAATTATCGAACTTGAATCACATTATACAATGGGCCAAGGAGAAAAAAGAATTGGGGTAAATCGTAAAAAGACTAATTCCAATCATATTAAAAAAACAAAAGAGCTTCTTATAATAAAATATGCCTAAGAAAAAAGCTATGACTTCTGAAAGAGCAAGAGAGGTGAAATTACGAGGTCACGCTGATGCGCAAGAATTTGCTAAAGCCTTAGGAATTGGTAAAGAATTTAAAGCTGATCCAAAAGCTAAAGTTGATGTTATTGATAATAATGGATTTAGATATTCGGTAAAAAGCGGTGAAAAGAAATGGCAGATATTTTTATACGGAGAAAAAAGATTTAAAGAAGACCCAGAATTTAGGGCAGTAAATTTAAGTAAAACATTTTTAGATTGTATTAAATCATTCCCTCTTAAAAGAGAAGATTATTTAAAGAATAAAATATTTTATAAAATGAAACTCCAAAAATTTATGATTGCTTTAAAAAATAAATTAACTAATAGAAACAAATTAAGATTGTTACTAAACAAAGGTTTATTTAATAGTGGCGAAGTAGATTTTTTAGTTATTAAAGAAGACAATATTTTCCATGTTTTTTATAATAAAGATGTGTTAGAGGTTTTGACTAAATTAATAATTCCAGAAAATTCAAAAGCGAAAGCTGAAAATCAATTAGATAATCAAAAAGTAATTTTTAAAATTCAAGGTAAAACTTATGGAGAAATCGAAATGAGAAATGATAGCGATATTCATTACAAAGAAGTTAAATTTTGGCTTGACCGAAAGTTGATTACTAATTTATTAAAAGAAAATATAAAACCGAACAGATTATTTAATGATAAAATAATTTTATACGGAGAGGCTATTAAAAAAATAAAATAATCTTTAATAAATTTGTTCGCATTAGTTCGCGGTCGGAAATTAAGTTCGCATTAATTCGCGTTAGAAAAAATGAGAATCGCCATCAATGGTTTTGGAAGAATAGGAAGAATATTTTTTAGGATTGCTTTCGGTCAACCTAACATTGATATCGTCGCTCTTAATGATTTATCTGACACTCAGAATTTAGCTTATTTATTAAAATACGATACTGTTTACGGTCGCTATAATAAAAGTGTAGAAGTAAAAGACGATAAGCTCGTAGTTGATGGAAAAGAAATTTTAGTTTTTAAAGAAACAGATCCATCAAAACTTCCTTGGAAAGATTTAGATATCGATGTTGTTGTGGAATCAACCGGAGTTTTTACTGAATTTGAAAAAGCTAAAGCTCATTTAACTGCCGGAGCTAAAAGAGTTGTTATTACTGCTCCAACCAAAGATGAAATTACTTCCCATTTTACCCCTGGGCTTGAAGATTTAGGAAAAATTTATTCTTTAGGTGAACAAGGGTTAATTACTTCAAATGCTTCTTGCACAACTAATTCAGTCAATCCTGTAATTGCTATTTTAAACGAGGCAATAGGCGTTAAAAAAGCAATTTTAACAACTATTCATGCTTATACTAATACTCAAGCTATTGTTGATAGCGTTGTTAAAGGTCATGATTTTCGTCGTGGTCGTGCTGGAGCGCAAAACATTATTCCGTCAACAACTGGAGCTGCTGAGGCAACAGCAAGGGTTATTTCAGAAATGAAAGGAAAATTCGATGGAATTTCGATTAGAGTTCCTGTAGTTACTGTTTCTCTTTCTGATATAACTTTAATAACTCAAAGACCAACAACTGTTGAAGAAATTAATAATATTTTTAAAAATGCGGCACAAAGTGAAAGGTGGAAAGAGGTCATTAAAGTTGTTGAAGATCCGGTTGTTTCTTCTGATATCATTGGCGAACCTTATGGAGCAGTTATTGATTTGACTTTAACTAAAGTTGTTGATGGCGATTTAGTAAAAGTTTTTTCTTGGTATGATAACGAATGGGGCTATTGTGCTATGCTTTTAAAACATATTCAAAAAATACTTAGATAGATTAAACTTTATTATAAATTAAACCGGGTGTAGGGCGATAAAATCTAATCCAGTTTTTTCTTCTATTCCTAAAAGAACATTCATAACTTGGATGGCATTACCAGCAGTGCCTTTTACTAAATTATCAATAGCACTTAAAACAACCAACCTTTTAGTTTGATCATTTAACTTAAATCCTATATCGCAATAGTTTGTTCCCCAAAGAATTTTAGGTTCTGGTAAACGATAAAGCCCCTCTTTTTGATTAATAATTCTTATAAATGGTTCTTGTTGATAATATTTAAAATAAATATTCCATAAATCCTTTTCACTAATTTCTGTATCTAGGAAAATATGAATTGTAGCCAATATTCCTCTTACAATTTCAACTGCAGTTGCAGTTATTTCAATATCAAGATTTAAGATTTCTTTTATTTCAGCTTCATGACGATGATTTGTAGGTTGATAAGTTCTAATTACATTATTTCTCTCCGGATGATGGGTTGATAAAGATGGTTTAGAACCAGCAGCTGAACTACCAATTTTTACATCAGCGATTATTTTGTTTTTCTCATTAATAATTTTTTCTTTGACCAAGGGATAAAGAGCTAAAATAATTGAAATTGCTTCACAGCCTGGGCAAGATAAATATTTACTTTTTCTAATTTCTTCACGATTAATTTCCGGAATTGCATAGATGAATTTATCTAACCAACTTTTAGCTAAATGTTCTGTTTGGTAATATTTTTTAAAAAGTTCTAAATTTTTGATTCTAAAATCAGCTCCCAAATCGATTAAATAATCAGTTAGTTTCGAAAGTTTTTCAATATACTTCATTGATTCTAAATTAGGCAAAGCAACAAACAAAACATCGCATTTATCTAATTCCTCAAGATCACAAAAGTTTTTATTAATTTTTCCCCTTAGGTTAGGATGTATTAATGAAATCGGTTTACCACGATAACTAGTACTAGTAACCTGATTAATTTCAACTTTCGGATGATTAACTAAAATTCTTAATAATTCTCCACCTGCATAGCCTGAACCGCCGACGATATTTACCTTAATCATTTTTTAAATTTTCTAAACAAAAATTAATAATTTCGTCAGAAATACTAACGCCAGTAGTTTTTTGAATATTTTTAAATTCACAAGTATGATTCAGTTCATTAATTAAATATCCATTGTTAAATTCGAAGATATCAACACCGTAAATTCCTAAAGGTAATTTTTCAATTAATTGTTGACATAAATTTGTTAAATCTTTATTTAGCTCGCAAAATTTAATTTTACCCCCACGAGCAGTATTAGAAATCCAATGAAAATTTTCTCGATAAACAGCACAAACAATCTTTTTCCCAACAATAGTTATTCTTATATCTCTATTAGGTTTTTCTATATATTTAGTTGTATAGTAAATATTATGATAAGGAGAAGATAAATATCTTTTATGTTCAATTATTCCCTCAAAAGCATCACGATCATTAATTTTTGCCAATAATCTACCCCATGAACCATAAATCGGTTTTATTACTACTGGATAACCATTGAGATATTCTATTACTTTTTCTATCAATTCTTCATCAAAAAAAACTAAAAATGGCACAGTTGGTAAATTATTTTTTATTAAAAATAAAGAAGTAATAAATTTATTTGCACAAAGATGATTAATTTGAGAATTATTAATAACTTTAATTCCAAAATTTTCAAAAAAATAAGTTATTTGTTCACCAATTGAATTCGATAAACAACGATTAAGAACTAACTTATCGCTTGGTTGGAAGTTAATAGGATCCAAAATTAATTTATTCGCTAATAATAATTTAACTTCCACACCTAATTTTTTTGCTGAATCTAATAAAAATTTTTCGTCCTCTCTTAAGAGGTTATAAACAATTGTAATCATTATTCACCCCAATCTTCTTCAATTGTTGGTGCTTCTTCTAAAATAATTTCATTACCAATGACACTTTTAGTAACTAAGCGATTATTACAACTACTACAATTTATTAATTCATTTTCTTCGGGAAGATTATTAAATTCAATTACTGAACCGCAAATAGGACAATTAGCTTGATGCATTTTTAATTTTAAATAACCTTAATCACGACCACTGTAAGTAATTTAATATTATAACATTAATTATAAATCAATAGTTTTTAAAGTTCCCGAGATTAACTTCTTAAAATTAAAATTTAAAATTGGTTCCGAACAGATAATAGTTTTTTCTTGATCTTGAAAAAAATTCAGAGCGAAATAATTTTCATTTTGAGTATAAACCGAAAGAATATGAATTTTATTTAAATTTAAATCAACAATAACGATATTCATTCCAACTATTAATTCAGTTTTGTTTAGTATTAATTGATAAAAATTTTCTAAATAATTATTTGTGTTTTCCTGATAAAATTTTGTTATCAAATTAAATAATTTCTCAGATCCAATTTTTCCATCAATGTTTATCTTCACTCCCTTCAGTAGTCCATTAAAAACAAATACTAAACCGTCTTTAATAAATGGCTGATTAAATTCTATATTATTTTTATTATTAGAAGCTGATCTTGTATGAAGAATTAATAATCGGTCATTTCCCCAATCATATAAATGCAAATCATCCTCCCAGATAGGCATAATTGATTTATAGATATTTTTTGTTGTCATTAATCCCCAACCATCTTTTTGCCGATCACCATCAGGGGTTAAACTATTCTTAGATAATTGAGCAAATTCTTTAACAAAAGGACTAATTTCAAAATCTTTTTTTGATGAAACAACTAATAATCTACACATTTGATAATACTTCTTTAAATTGTTCGATAAAATAATCAATTTCTTTAAAAGAAATAATATATGGTGGAAGAAGACGAACAACATTAGTTCCAGCTGGAATTGCTAAAATAAACTTATTCTGTAACATTTTAAGGACTTCGCCTCTTTTATTTTTTAATTCAATACCGATCATTAATCCCTTGCCCCTTACTTCACTAATTAAATTATTATTTATCTCATTTAAACGCTGAAGAAAATAATCACCTTTATTTTTTATTTCTTCTAAAAATTCTTCAGTCAAAATCTCCAAAGTTTTTAAAGCTACCCGACAAGCAACCAAATTTCCACCAAAAGTAGAAGTATGAAAAAACTTCGGGATATTTTTAGCAAGTTGATCTCGAACAATTACCACACTTAAGGGAAAACCATTAGCTATTCCTTTGCCTAAACAAATAATATCTGGTTTAATATTTTCATAATGGCTAGCTAAAAATTTACCGGTTCTTCCTACCCCTGATTGAATTTCATCAATAATTAAAATAATATTTTTTTCCTGACACATTTTAGATAATTGTTCAAGATAACCAGAGGGCGGAATATTAATTCCTCCATCTCCTTGAATTGGTTCAACAATTATTACTCCCGTCTGATCGTTAATACTTTCTTCTAAATCTTTTATTTTACCAAATTGAACAAATTTTACCTTAAGTAAAAAATCCGATAATCCTTCATGATATTTACTATTTGATGTTAAAGATAAAGCTCCTAATGTTTTCCCGTGATAACTATTTTTCATAGCAATAATTTCTTTCTTTTTTGAAAAATATAAAGCGAATTTTAAAGCTGCTTCTACGGCTTCGCTGCCAGAATTAAGAAATAATACTTTTCCTTCTATTTTACATTTTTCTAATATTTTTTTAGCTAATTCTTCCCTAAGCGGATGCAAAAAACTGCCATGAATATTAATTAACTTTTCTATTTGTTGACAAGCAATATTATTTAACAACCTGTTATTATAGCCTAAAATATTAACGCCATAATTAGACATCATATCTAAATATTTATTTCCATCTTTATCGAATAAATAACAACCATCACCAGCAACTATTTCTAAATTTCTTTCTAAATATAAATTCAAAAGATTAGTTTCCATCATTAATCACTACTAATGACAGTTCCGATTGAATTTAATGCCCGACTTATTGGTTTTTCTATTCGACCATCAGCAATAATGATTTTTGGAATATTAAATTCTGTTAATCTCTTAATATTTAGAAGTTTTTTCTGAAAACCATAATCTGAACTTTCTCTAATCAAATTTTCTAATTCAGCTATTTTGAGATGCTCAATTATTTCTTCATTCATATTATTTTTTAAAATTCCCGGTGCCTCAATAAGGAAAATTACAGATTGCGGATGATAAATTTTAGCTAAATTAACTACAATTTGATCATTATCAACATTTAAAATTTCACCCTCATAACTAATAGCTGGTGGGGTTATTATAATTACATAATCTTTAGCTAATAAATAATCAAGCAGTTCTTTATTTATTTGCTCTATTTTTCCACTATAATCATTATCAATTAATTTAATTTTATTCTCAATTTTAGCTGTAATAAATTTTTTTCTTTTAGCTATAATTAATTGATCATCAATACCAGATAAGCTGATTGCTTTAATATTTGCTTGAATTAACTTTGAGGTTAATTTTTTTGCTGCCAAACCAGCATAAGCCATCATCATTAAATCAATTAATTGTTGATCAGAATAAACACTTTTATAACCAGACTCTGATTCAATAATTTTAATTTTTATTCCCAATTCTTCTGCTAATTTATTTCGATAATAATTTGCTCCCAAAACTATAATAACTTTTTCTTTATTCACTATATTTTTTAAGTCTTCAGCTATGTAATCAAAATTAATTTCTTTTCCTCCACCGATTTTAATGATGATCATTTCAGAAATTTCATTAATTAAATTTTCTAAAATGTTTTGTACTAAATTATAAAAAATATTTATCAAATTTCTAAATTTTATTATAGTAATTAAATTAACAATAAAAAATAAATTATTTTCCAAATAAAATATTTTCTTCAATAACCTGAGATAGTAAACTACTAATAATTTATTTAGTAAATTAAATTAACATTGATATATAATTAAAAAATGATTTTTCAATCCTTAATAATTATTTTAGGATTAGTAGTTTTTGAAGTTATTTCCTCTATTGATAATGCTATAGTTAATGCTCATGTTTTGAAAACCTTACCCGAAAGATTTAAAAGAATTTTTCTTGTTTGGGGATTACTTATCGCTGTGTTTTTAATGCGTGGTATTTTACCTTTTATAATTGTTTGGTTAACTAATCCTAAATTAACACCTGTTCAATTAATTACCTTTGTGTTTTCTAATGATCCTGCTATTCAACACTACATAGAAAAATCTCAAAGTCTTTTACTCTCAGCTGGTGGTATTTATCTTTTGTTTGTTTTTTTAAGTTGGCTTTTTCTTGAAGAAAAACAATATGCCTTTTTAGTTGAAAGATTTATTCACCGACAAGCAATCTGGTTTTATGCTATTACTTCAATTGTTTTTACATTTCTAATCTTTATTGCAATAAAGATCAATCCAATTCTTGCTCTTGCTTTTTCAATTGGTTCTACTGTTTTCTTTATTACCGATGGATTTAAAAAAAATGCTGAAGCGAAAGAAAAAGAATTATTAGATCCACATTTAAGTGCTTGAAGTAAAATTCTTTATTTAGAAGTGCTTGATGCTAGTTTTTCTATTGATGGAGTAATTGGCGCTTTTGCTTTTACTGTTTCTGTACCTCTTATTTTGTTAGGAAATGGGTTGGGTGCTTTTATAGTAAGAGAATTTACTATTAGAGGAATTAATTTAATCTCAAAATTTGCTTATTTGAAAAATGGAGCAATGTATTCAATAGGCATGCTTGGTGGATTAATGATTTTGGAAAGTTTTGGTAAGCACTATCCTTTTTGGTTAGCTCCAGTTAACACTTTTGCCTTATTGGGAATTTTTCTTTATTTATCTCATAAGGAACTAAAAGAAGTGGAAAAAAGTGAAAAGTTATAAAATGAATTTAATTGAATTGATTATTAGATTTTATTCGATTAAGTAATTCCTCGTAATCTTTAGTTGTTAGATGCCATCCTCCTGGTAGTAATGGATTATCTAAATCATCGAGTACAATAAAAACAATGAAAACAAGAGTAGCAATACTTGCTGTAAAGATATAATCTAACCAAAAATTCTTAACAGCAATCAAAAACGAAAGTAATATCATAAGCATCATAGCAAAGAAAATCATCCCCCGAAGAACAGTTGGCATTTTATGTGATGCAAAATGAAGTCGTGCCGCTCGATGCTTCAAAATTTCTGAAAATATATAAAAAGAGGTTGGTAAAAGCCTCGGATAATTTTTAGCAATATCATAAAGAACATCATGAAATAAAATTAATGATTGTTCTACTGATTTACTTTTTTCTCCGAGTTCACTTTTCATCCATCCTTTTTTAATAATGTTTTCAAGGTAAGTTTGGATTGCTTTATTAATTTTAATTTTTATTTCTTCTGGAAAATGAACAGACCAAAGCCATAATTCTTCTACAGCCCCCACCTCCGCCTTAACAGCAGCATTAAGATTATTCCATCTGTCTAAATTTTTTTGCATAGCAAAAGCAGCAATGATACTGAAAATTATTCCTATAGATGAATAAAGCCAAGGTATTCCACTTAGTTCAGAAGAAAGAATTTTTAAATTATAATAATCGCTTGTGCGGAAAAAATAAAAAACACCAGAAAATATAATTAAGAAACCAATAATTTTTACTATTAAATTTGTTTTCCTCATATTTTTAGAGAAATTATAAAATAATAAACTTCAGATTATAACTGTAAAAATTTTATTTTTATTCATTATGTTTGGTAGATATAATTTTTCTACAACCGCTAATTAATTATTTTATTATCTAAAAAACCAGAGAAAAGAATGTTATTGCTTTTTAAGGATATATAGAATTTTGAAAATTAAAATCCTAAATCTAAATTATTTTTTAATTTTATATAAGAAATTCTTTTTTAAAAAATTTATCAAGAATTTTTTCAATATCCAATAAATTTTTATATCTTTTAACTTGAATATTTTTATTACCGGATATCATTGCTGATAATTTTTTATTATGTTGTTCTCGAAAAAGGCAAAGTACTGGTTTTTGTCCTTCTGCCTTACCGATTTCATATCCAACCCCTAAACTGGGTGTAGTAACTTCAGCAATCATAACATCAGCTTCATTTAACCAAGCCATATCACGTTTATAAATCTTTTGATCGGTTAAACTATTTTCACCCAATGATGATAAAGTCTTATCACCAATATGTTCTGTTAAAACTTTTCCATATTTTTCAAGCAGATTAATAATTTTAAGATATAGTTCTTTATCTTTACGACCTCCTCTAATAGAGCCAGCGAAATATATTTTAATTAACTTTTTCATATCAATTAAATTTGAATAATTGAAATTTTTTATAAGAAAGTTTTTTACTGCGGAAGGGGTGGGATTCGAACCCACGAGCCCTCTTGCGAGGGCACGGCTCTCCAGGCCGTCCCGTTAAACCACTCCGGCACCCTTCCGAGATAAGATATAAGAACAGGAGCGGCGGACGGGATTCGAACCCGCGACCTTCTGCTTGGAAGGCAGACGTTCTACCAACTGAACTACCGCCGCTTGATATTTATATTTTATCATAAATGCTACGATATGATTATAAACTTAAAATTCCATCAGGAATTATTAAAATAAATTTACATATACTTCACTTTTTAACTTAATAATATTCATTCTTCAAGTAATTTTAAAAGGTATTTACTATAACTGGTATTCTTGCATGAGTCAATTATATTTTTCAATTTTGCTTTGTCTATATAATTAAGTCTATAAGCGATCTCTTCTATGCAACCTATTTTTAACCCTTGACGTTTTTCTATTGTAGCAATAAATTCACTTGCTTCGAGTAAACTTTCTGGAGTTCCCGTATCAAGCCAAGCAAAACCTCTGCCAAGTATTTCAACACTTAATTTTTTTTCTTAAGATATTTAACATTAACATCTGTTATTTCCAATTCGCCTCGTTTAGATGGTTTTAAAGATTTTACAATATTGACTACATTTTTATCATAGAAATAAAGTCCTGTAACAGCGTAATTTGATTTTGGTTGTTTAGGTTTTTCCTTAATAGATGTTACACGACCTTTTTTATCAAATTCTATAACTCCATATCTTTCAGGATCCTTTACATAATATGCATAAATTATAGCACCACCATGACGAGATAGTTTATTTATTGATTTTCTTAGTAATTCTGTGAGTCCATGTCCATAAAAGATATTATCTCCAAGAATTAAACATACATTATCGTTATTAATAAATTTTGCTCCAATTAAAAATGCTTCCGCAATCCCTTTTGGTTCTGGTTGTTCTGCATAAGAAAAACGTAATCCTAAATGAGAACCATCCTTAAATAAAGCTTTAAATCTCGGGAGATCTTGGGGCGTAGAAATAATCAAAATATCTCTTATACCTGCTAGCATAAGCACAGAAAGAGGATAATAGATCATAGGCTTATCATAAACAGGAAGTAATTGTTTACAAACGCCTAATGTTATTGGATAAAGTCGTGTTCCTAATCCTCCTGCCAATATTATTCCCTTCATTTTTTAATTATATGTATTTTCTCACAATATAAATCATTTAAATTATACTACATCAGAATAAAATTTAGTCTTTATTTTTAAGATAATATATTTAGTAGTATAATTTTAGTGGTATTAATAATAGAAAATTAATTTTTAAATTTTATTTAAAGAAATAAAGCTTAGCAGTCAGTTGTCTAAAAATTACTGAATGGAAAATTTTATGGTAGAATAATGAAACTTAATGATTTCGAAATTAGAATAAATATTACTTATTATGAGGCTGAGAAAAGGTAAACATTTGTGACTTCAATAAAAAGCTATGTTCATATATAGATTGTCATCTACCTTGCAACACTATTTGGCGAATTTATAGTATTTTTATCAAAATAATGACACCTGAAATTCCAAAAATATCACTAGAAGAAAAAGAAAAACGATTAAAGGAAATTAGAGAAAAAGTTGAACAATTTGTAGATGCATTAGGTATGCCTGTAGATACAGGAATAAAAGAAACCGTTGTTTTCTTAATTGCTTTAGGGATAAATACAGTTGCTTCTTGTGAAGGTCATATTGATCATGGAACAGGCGGTCCCTATATTGATATAACATCTGAAAAAGTTCTAGAATTAGAAGAAAAGTTGAAGGGTGTAACTCAAAAACAGGAAAGAGGAAAAATTGTAGAAGAAATTAGAAAAGCTGGTTTAGAAGAAGCAAAAAAAGTGTTGAAATTACTGAATGAATTTTATCAAGGAAGAAAAATTGAAGATTATTCTCAAATCTTGACACTTCGTCAATTAACTCGCGGGGTATATCGACTCGAAAGTATAGGTATTGAGTTTCAAGAAGAAACAGATATAGAAACTAAAAAAGAAAGATTACAAAAGTATCAAAAAGAAATGCAAGAATTTACTGAATTTTTGAGGAGAAAATATTTTGAAAATTAAGGAGTCAAATTAAAATTTATTTCCAATTACTATTTGATAAATATTTTTTAAATGTAAATAAAAAGGAGGGTGGCGGTGAAAGGAGAGCAAAGCCCGCCACCCCCAATGAAGAAGGGGAGGTGTGGACAATTTTTTTGTTTCTATTTGTTTCTATACTCTACAATAAATTTTATTACAAACACTACTTTTGATCCAAAATTACAATTCTGAATAATTACTAAAATAAAGCCCAAAATTATATAAAATTTTATCTTTCTATTCAGTTATCCACACTTTTCGAAATTTTAAAATTTTAAATTTTATAAATAATTTAAATTATGGTTAATCCAGAAAGAAAGGTGCCAAATCAAGAAAATACACCAGAAAGAAGTGTGAGAGAATGGCTGATATTAGTTTTTCTGAAGAAAGTATTAATCAACAGTTAATTGATTTAGGAGAAATAATTGGATTGACAATTATAGTTAGATTAATAAAAGAAAAGAAATTAGAAAATCAAACTGACTTAACTTGGGAAAAATTTGAAGAAATTTTAAATTCTATTTCTCCTAATGAAATCAAAGATATTTTTCAAGAAGAAGCACAAAAAATAATTAAAGAATATTTTCAAAAGATTACCGAAACTCTTTCTGAAGAAGAAAAAGAAAATTTTTATCGCAAAATTTTAAATTTATAATAATAATTTCAGAAAAATAAATCTTGATTGTTATCTCCTATATCGTACCACCAAGATAAATTCTTTAAGAAATTAGGATAAATTTTAATTTCTTATTATATGATATAATTTAAGTTTATTTATATTCCATACAAGAGGTATATGTTTCTATAACTTAAATTATAATATTATATTATATTATTAGAATATGTTATGTTATTAATTTAAGAAAAATAATGTCACAAGAAGGAAGAATTTCTCCTTTTGAAAAACGAGAAAAACTTTCTGAAAATTATTGGTTTAGAATTATTCAAGAATTAGAAAAAAATAAGAGGAGAAACGCCTGATATATTAGCTATAAGAGCTGATATTTTACTTAAAGCTCTCGGTATCCCTGCTGGTCCTTATTCTTCTCTTACAGCAGAAAGGGAGAAAGATAAAATTATTGCTGAATATCTTACAAATATTCCTGGTGTTTTAATTGAAACAAGCGAAGAAATAAAAATTATTTCTCATGATTTTAGAGATTTATATCCTGATGGTTTACCTTCTGAACTTGAAGAAGTTTTAGACGAAAGAACTTTAAATATTATGAAAACCGAATACGAACATCTTAGATATATTAGAGAAAATTATGGCGATTCAGCAGAAGGTTATTATTCAGATCATCCAATTTATTATTTTCGTTTACCGGGTGGTGTCGATACTTTTTTACGGGGCTATATACATAAAAAGGAATGGCACGAAAAACATAGATATTGGTTAGAAAAAGCAAATGTAAATGCTGAAGTGATATGTATAGAAGGATTAGCCAATATACCATATGGAAAAAGCTTAGAAGTTTGGTGGAAAGAAAATATGGGCCACTATGATAAGTTGATGCATGAAAGCGTTAATGAAGGATTTAGAAGATTTTTTATGGAGATAGATGCTCGGGATGTGTCGAACCTCACTATGGACTGTCAAGAGCTAAAATTGGGTCCAATATATATAAAAAAATTTCCTTTACTACCCCGTCGGTTTTTCGAAGAGTTTTTCGATTATTTAAAAAGAGAAAGCCCCTCTTTAGCTAATATTTTAAGAAACCCCCAGGGGCTTAAAAAAGCACTTAAGGCACAATCAACAACCGATCTTGGTACTGCTATAAGAAGGATTCTTCTTAATATTAATTATCGAGGAATAAATTATCGTGAAATAATCAAAAAAGCACTGAAGACTCGATCAAGAACCGAACTCCTCGATTTTATAAAAGAACTTCTTTTTAATTATAGTGGAATAAATCATCGTGGAATAACGTATACTTTTTTTCCTTTTTATACTAAAGAAGGTAAAATTTCTTTTGAACCAACATTTTTAGAATTGGGTCAACAGCTTTTTGCTGATGCATTAATGGCTATTAAGCTTCATTTGATTGGAAGACTAATGGAAATTGGTATAATCCCAAAAGGTCCAATAATTAATTATATTGGAGCTGGTCACATTATAACTATCAATTTTTTCTTAAGATATCCTTTGTATGCTATGGAAGTTGTTTTGAGGATGATAAATGAATTAATGACTGGTACGATTCAAACACTACCAGAGATTTATGAAATTTTCAAAAACCCAAATTGGCCAAGGATTATTAGAGAAATTTGTAAGTTACCCTTAGGAAAGGTAACTGATGATGGAAAAGATCTTGAAGTTGATATAATTGATATACTTGATATTTTAAAAATTGAACCTGAAAAGATTATGCCTTCTGATGAAGAAATTAAGAGATTAATAAATTCAACAAAAACAATAACATAAAAAATAGTTCATTTTTTTTATCACTTTACCTATCAACTCACGAAGTCAATAATTCGAAGTTTTAAAATTATTACTCCAGGAGCTAAAATTATTATTAATTCTTTAAAGCATTCAAAACAATAAGTTTTAAATAGACTTTTAAAAATCAATCAACTCAAGAAATAATTTTTAAAGTATTTTAACTGATAAAAAATAAAATTATATGCGAGTATCAAATAGTTTAGGATTTTTTACCAAATCTTTCCAAAAAATCTTCTTTTGTCATATAACAAAGTAAAATTTTACCCATAGGTCTTGGTTGTTTATTTCGAGGTATATATTCAGTTTCAATGAGTTTTTGATAAACTTTTTCAACAGCTTCACGTATTTTTTCTGGTATAGGAATTTCTATTACTTTAAAACCGAAATATTTAGCAAGGTTAGCTAATTTTTCATAACTTACTCCTAAAATATATTTCGGTTGTAAGTTGTGTTCAATAATATATTTAGCTAATAATTGAAATGACTTTTCTGCTTTTGTTCTAAGGTTTTTTCTTTCTTCTGGCTTAATTGGTGGTAGGTGAATATCAATAAATGATTCTCCTTCTGTTAAGAAGAAATCTGAATTTGGTTCTCCCCAATTATACTTACTCCTACTATCAATAAAGAAAAAAATTCCTAACTGTTTTACTTTTTGATAGACAGATGTATCATCTCTATATTTGACTATATCAGATATTGTTTTCTTTAAATTGATTTTTTCAATAACTGCTTCAAGAATTTGTCTTAAAAATGGATCTTCGATATTCAATAAAAGATTTTCTAATGTAGCTATAGTTGATTCTAAATATTCGTTTGGTCTATTTGCTTCTTTGTTTCTTTTAGGAGCTCTAAACCGTTCCATTTTATATTAAAAATTTATTTAAGGGTATCTCCTAACAACAGCCGCGAGATAGTATAATTATAAGAGATATTACAGAATATACTCTTATCTTAAATACAGATTATCTAATAAAATTATTGTATATAAAAAGAATTAAAGTATATAAAAGAATTAAATTAAATTGTATACCATTGAATGATTAATTTAAAAACCAAAGGGATGCCTAATATATGTAGGCTATATACAAAATATTGACAAATAAAATTTTTTGTGTTATAACCAAACTAGGAAACTATAGGAGGTGAGATGCATGAAAATCATAATAACCGATCTCCAGCCTATTGAGGGATTCTCTCCAATAAGTGAATTCCAAGAAGCCTATGGTGAGGGGTACGAGGTAAAATATAAGATATTCGCCCTTTTGGGAGGCGACAACCTACCCCTCGTCAAAATGACCCGGCTGATTACCCGCGAAGCATATCGCCGTTCCCCAACTGAGGAAACTGAGGAGGATCAGAAATATATCCTTGCTCTCAGCTTTTGGGATTTTGGTGCCGAAGCGACTTTGGATATAGTTTCACACTCCGCGTTTGATCACAAAGATATCTTCCGTGACTATGTCAATAAAATGGGATGGTCTATGGAAGATATCAAAGACCCGGTGTTGCAAGCTTATATATCCCCAGTAATAATTGCTGGTGGAAATGTAAGATTTTCTCCGAGTTCGCATCTCCAATTTTACGGTAGCAGCCAAGATTTCGGAGACCAAATTTTTGGTTCCAGTGCCAACGAAATTGCTGCTGCCGTAAACCAGCGAATCCATTTCCACCCCCCATGCGAAGGTACGGAATTCATAGAATGTCTACTCCAGTTTATGCTTGAGAATCAAGGTAGGAGGGACTTCTATGAAAAATTAGCGAAAACCTTCCGGGTTCTGCGCAGACAACACTTAGGAGCGCTTCTTATGATGAAAGCCATCGACCGTCTTAAAAGAGAACCAACAAACTCCTCTCTACGAAGAATAATGGATGAATGGGTCGAAGGCTTCGATGCTCTACTTCGCTCCTTTTAGTTTTTGATGGAATTGCAAAACGGCGCTAAAGTGTATTTTTTATCCCGATAGTTCAATTACTATCGGGATTTTTGATTTTTATATCTCGATTTTTTGAATGGTTTAAAACTATAAAATTTTTACAAACTTTTTAACAAAAAATATCCAATCTATCGACTTACGAAGCCAATAGATCGCGATGATGATAATAAATGTAAAGTTAATAAATTGAAATCTTATAAGTTATCAGTTGAAAATAAAATTTACAAAAATTCGTGGATTATTTAGCAAAAAATTTACATTCTGAATATAAAAGAAAGTTTATCATAATTAAATATAATAACAAAGAGTGTAATATCTATGGAGAGACATTGACTTGACTAATTTTGTTTTTATAATTAAAATCTAAATTAGAAATTTAGGCGGTTTTTGGTTAATTCTTAGATTACTTTTTTTAAAAATTTTCTCCCAAATAGTTATTTCAAAAAGAATGAAAGAAAAAATATATGAAACTTTTGACGAATTATTATCTGATTTAACATCAAGAGAAAAAGATGTTTTTTTAAAAAGATTGGGTCTAGAAGATAAAAGATATAGCCTAGAAGATATTGGTAAACAATATGATCTTACTAGAGAAAGGATTAGACAGATACAAAATGAAGCAGTTAATAAGTTGCAGAGAAAAATTTTAGTTCATCCTTTTCTTAAAAAGGAATTTTATCATATTATCGAAAGTCATTTAGGGAAGTTAAAAATTAAAAGATATCACTATTTAAAAATTAAATTTCAAGATTCTTATTCTTTAGATGAACAATCATTAAAAATTCTGAGAGCATTATTAAAAATTCATCCTCTTATTTATTTCTTTAATGAAAATGAAATTTATAACGAATTTGTTTATTTGAAAGAAAATGATTTCAACAATCTTAATAAGTTTACTCACCATATTTTAAATTTTCTTGATAGTCAATCAGTTATTTCTGAAAATCAATTTTTCGAATTTTTGAGATTAGAAATTAAAAATCACTTTGGATTATTACTTAATATTGATGAGATTTTAGAATTTGTAAAGCTATATAAAGTAATTGCTCAAAATCCGTTTAATGAATTTGGTCACATTGCTAATTGGCGAATTAATCCCAATTCTTTGATTGATAAAATTAATTTAATTTTAGAACTGGAGGGTAAACCACTTTCTTACTATCAAATACATCAAAAGTTAATTGAATTAAGCCAGGTTGAGAAAGATTTAATTCACTATAGTTGGCGAAAAAGTTATTCATTAAAAACAGTTCATTCTACACTGAATTCAAATAAAGACTTTATTTTAGTTGGAAGAGGTATATATGCTTTGAGAAAATGGGGAGTAATTGAAGGTAAAATTATTGATATTATGAAAAAAATAGTAAAAGAAAATAGCGGTTTAACCATTAGCGAACTTTATCAAAAACTTAGCCAAGAAAGAATATTTAATAAAAATTCTTTTTATGTTTATTTGAATAAATATTTTAAAGTTATCAATAAGCGAGTTTATTTAAAATGATAGAATTTCTTAAATTTACTATCGGTTTTTTATTTTTTTCTTGGTGGTTAATTTTGCCTTTAGTTTTATGGTTTATTATTAAAGAAAAACATATTATTACTAAAAGAATAGCTTATCGTGGAGGTTTAAGTTGGGTGATTTTAGAAATAAAAATTCCTGAATATGTTAAAAAAACTCCAGCTGCGATGGAAGAAATTTTTTATTCTTTACATGCTATTTATCGTGGTGGTGATCCATATAGTAAATATATTTTAGGTTTTACTCCACCCTTTTATATTTTTGAATTAATCGGTCATAATGGTAAATTAAGATTTTTGATCCGATGCCAAGAAAGACTTAAAGATTTTGTCACAAGTAGAATATATTCACAATATCCCGCAGCTTTAATTGAAGAAGTTGAAGATCCATTACAGGATTTACCTTGGAAAATTCCTAATCCGACATTTAATGTTTTTGGTACTGAGTATACTTTTACTCGCAAGGAAGATGATGGAATGACACCCAAAAATTATTATCCTATAAAAACATATAAAGTTTGGGAAAATCTAAAAGATGAAGAAAAAATTGATCCTATTTCTGTTATTTCCGAAGGTGTTAGTTATTTAACAGATAAAGAATGGATAGTTCTTCAAATAATGGCGATGCCTGTTTTAGGCAATGATAAAGAATTCGGTGTTGAGTGGCAAAAAAGAGGAGAAAAAGAAGTAAGTAAATTAATGGGAAGAAAAGAAAAAGTAGAGCCAGGTCCCTTTGCTTATATTGCAGAATTTATTAAAAATATTTTTTTAGCAATGCTTGGTCAGCAAATTGAATGGAAGGTTGGTAAAGAAGAACAAAAAGCTGAAGATGTTTCAATTATGAAATTATCACCAGGAGAGCGGGAAGCTATAGAATCGATTGAAAAGAAGATATCTAAACCAGGTTATTGGTGTACAATTAGATTTTCTTATGTAGCTAAAAAGGATATTTTTGCAAAAAATTTAGAAAAGAATGTAGCTTTAGTTATGGGTACCTTAAAGGTTTTTGATAATCCAAGTGGTAATGGAATTTTGCGTGATACTAAAACAATTACTACTATTGATAAGCCAATATCTGGAAAAATTTTATTTTACGATGAGAAGATATTTTTTAGAAAAAGATTTATTTGGTTATATACTAAAGGTAGATTCCCAACTGACTTTTCTTCTAACAGAATAATATTAAATACGGAGGAACTAGCATCTATTTTCCATGTTCCTCAAGAAGTAGTCCCTGCTTATGGTATTGAAAAAATTCCCGTTAGATACGTTCCTCCAGGTTCAGAGGTACCAGAAATTTAAATATTAGTTAAACTTCCTTTTTCTTCACCAATTAATCTTTCAAATTGTTTCTTTTCTATTGTTTCTTTTTTAATTAATGTTTTGCTAATTAAGTCTAATTTATCTTTTTTTATTTCTAAAACTTTTGTTGCTCGTTCTAAAGCATTGTTTAAAATATTTTTTACTTCTTCATCGATTTCTTGAGCAGTTTTTTCTGAATAATCTTTTTCCACCACGAATTCTTTCACGCCATAAATTAATTCCTGTTTTCTACTTAAACTAATTGGTCCAAATTTTTCTGACATTCCATAAGTAACAACCAATTCTTTAGCTAAATTAGTGGCAATAACTAAATCTGAACTGGCACCAGTTGAAACATCGCCAAAAATTAATTTTTCAGCTGCATAACCACCTAACATACTTGCTAATTCATCCAAAAATTCTTTTTTAAAATAAAATGTTCGTTCTTCTAATGGTGTTTTTAAAGTATAACCACCAGCTCGACCACGAGCAATTATTGAAATTTTTTGAACAGGCGAAGAATGGGGAAGATAATGAGCAACAATAGCATGACCCGCTTCATGATAAGCAGCAATTTCTTTTTCTTTTTTAGTATAAACTTTTGATTTTCTTTCTGGTCCTAATAAAACTTTTTCAATCGCCGCATTTAAATCTTCTTGTTCAATTTGACTTTTATTTTTTCTAGCAGCAAAGATTGCTGCTTCATTGCATAAATTAGCTAAATCTGCTCCAGAAAATCCAGGCGTTCTTTCAGCAATTTGCTTAACATCAACCTTACCTACTTTTTTATTTCTTAAATGAATTTTTAAAATTTCTTCTCTTTCAGAGACAGTTGGTAGATCTAAAAATATTTTGCGATCAAATCTACCGGGTCTTAAGAGTGCTGGATCTAAAACATCAGGACGATTGGTAGCTGCCAAAACCACTAAAGGTGTTTCTTTCTCAAATCCATCCATTTCTGAAAGTAATTGATTTAATGTTTGTTCTCGTTCTTCATGAGCACCAGTAATTCCTAAACCTCTTATTCTACCAATAGAATCAATCTCATCAATAAATAAAATAGCAGGAGAATTTTTCTTTGCTACAGCAAAAGCATCTCTTATTCTTGAGGCACCAATACCGACAAATAATTCAATAAATTCTGAACCAGAAATATAAAAGAAGGGAACTCCAGCTTCTGAAGCTGTTGCTCTTGCTAAGAGAGTTTTGCCTGTTCCCGGAGGTCCAATTAATAAAACACCCTTAGGCACTCTCGCGCCTAAAGCTAAAAACTTTTGAGTATTTTTTAAAAAATCAATTACTTCCTTTAATTCTTCTTTTGCTTCTTCTAAACCAGCAACATCATTAAAAGTAATTCTTTCTTTTCTAGGATCATAAACTCTAATTCCAGAGCGAGAAAACGAAAAAATTTGTCCCGCTCCTTTCTGAGCTTGTGAAAACATATACCAAAATAACCAAATAATAACTAAAACAGGCAAAAGATTAACTAAAATAACTATAATTAAATCTTTATAACCTTTATTTTGAGAAGTAATTTTTAACGTTAATAAAGTAGGTGTAGATATTTGGAGATCTTTAGCAATTTGCCAAAAACTAAGATTACTTTCTTTATTGACCTTGAAAAAATTATTATCAAATGTTTGAACAATAATTGCATTTTCATCAACAAATAATTCTTTTACCTTATTATCTTCAATTAACCTTTTTAGTTCTAAGAAAGAAATATTCTTTACCGATTTTTGAAAAAAGAAAGCTGATGATAGAAAGAAGAAGAAAATAATTAAGACAAAAATAATTAAATATTTTAGTAATCTCTTATCCATTATTGACAACTAAATCTAAAATCAGTTTTTTTTCTTGAGGTTCTATTTTATTAATCTTAAATTGATATTTTTTTTCAACTTCAATTTTATCTAAATTATCAAGCAGTATTCCTTTAACTTCTCCAACTTTAATTACGGCAAATATGTCGCTATTTTTTTCTAAAACTAATCCTTCTAATACATCGCCGACTTTATGTTTGTTAACAAATTCTACCCACGGATCTTCTAATAAGCTTAAATTAACGCGATCATTTTCAATTTTAATAATTCTCGCCTTAATAACTTTACCCTTAGGAAATGATTCTTCTAAATTTTTAAGATTTTCCGGAATTTCAGTGATATGAATTAAACCATCAATTTGAGGATTATCATTAACCTTAACAAAAACCCCAAATGAACTGATGCCCAAAACCTCAACATCAATTAAATCACCAACTTTAAATTGTGATAAAACTTTCAAATATTCATCTAATTTAACTGCTTTTTCTGATAAAATTAATTTACCTCCCGAGGGATCAAAATTAATTATTCTTAATTTCAATTTTGAACCTACAAATTTATTTAAATGTTCTAAAATTTGTTTTTTATCACCCCCACTAAGTCGAGGATAATGTTCGGGCGTTAGTTGAGAGGCAGGTACAAATCCTTTTATTCCTTCTAATTCAACTATTAATCCTCCTTTATTTGCTTCTTTAATTTCTAATTCAACAACTTCTTTATTATTCATCAACTCTTTTATCTTTTGCCAATTATTAACAAAGTGTGAATCTTGAAATTCAATTTCAAAATTACCATAACCATCATCTAAACTCATAATTTTTACTACAACTTCATCACCCTCATTTAATTTATCAATTAAATCTTTGTTTCTTAAATAATATATTCCGTATACCCTACCTATACCATAAGGGGAAAGATCAACAAATATTTCTCGCGCTCTTTTTTTAATTACTCTTCCACTAATAATCGCTCCTACATCTAATTTTTTCTTCATTGTTAAATTACTTGTTAACACTAAAGTCATTTATGTTATAATTAAATTTAATTGCTTTTACACTTATTATTTTAATATTAAAGATCGAATTTATCAAATAATATAAAATTTTTATAAAAAAATGATTATAAAAAAAATTCACGATGATTTAGAAATACTTTTGGATAATAAAAGAATAATTTTTGATCCAACCAAAATTAAGGATAATCTTGATTGTATTACAATTTTATCAGATATTCAAAAAAATCTCAATACTAATAAATTTTTTAATTTGCCCGGAGAATATGAAGTTCAAGGTGTATATTTTAAAGGATATCTTAGCAATAAATCATTAATTTATGTTTTTAATTATAAAGGAATTAATTTTATTTATTTAACTGATAATATTAATGACGGATTACTTAATCAAATTTTAGATGAGTGGGGAGAAATTGATATTGCTTTAATTAAAGGCAAATTACCTGATTTACTTAAAATTAAAAATAAGTTAAAATTAAAGATATTAATTGATGTTGATAATAAAAATAATATTAAAGGAGAAAAAGTAAAAGAAGCTAAAATTAATGTTAAAAAAATTGAAGAGAAAGATTATATTCTTGTTTAACTTTGAGTTTTAAATTATGAATAATAAACAACAAAGACACATTCAAAACAAAATAAGATCACTTAAATATGCTATTGCTGTGTTTATGATCATAATTTTTTTATGGTGGTTACAAGGAGGGCATATTCTTTCTTTTCTGCGACCTCAACCTTCACCAGCTGAAATTGCTATCACAACCACCGCGAATATTTTTAAATTGGGATTAGCTAATATTTATACTTTTTTTGTTGAATTGCTGAAATAAAATTTTTGAATAACAATCATTGACAATAATTTTTTGAATTAACCAAATTTAGTTTAAGATTAGTAATTTATAATATTTAAAATTTTTTAATAAAATTTATAAAATTAAAAGTTGAGGATGAAAGAGATTATTAAATTTTCTGAAATTACTCAAGAGCTTAAGCATTCTTATTTAGATTATGCCTTAAGTGTTATAGTTTCTCGTGCTTTACCCGATGTTCGTGATGGCTTAAAACCAGTTCAAAGAAGAATATTGTTTGTTATGAAAGAATTAGGTCTTTGGCCAAATGAAAAATTTACTAAATGTGCTAATATTGTAGGAAATACTATTGCTCGTTATCATCCTCATGGTGATCAAGCAGTTTATGAAACTTTAGTTCGTTTAGCTCAAAATTTTTCTTTACGTTATCCTCTTATTTGGGGGCAGGGAAATTTTGGTTCTTTAGATGGTGATCCACCCGCTGCTTATCGTTATACAGAAGCTAAATTGTCTCATATCGCTGTTGAGATGTTGGTTGATATTGATAAAGATACTGTTGATTTTAGACCAAATTATGATAATACCCGCAAAGAACCAGTTGTTTTACCCTCGAAATTACCAAACTTAATTGTTAATGGCTCGTTAGGAATTGCGGTAGGAATGGCGACCAACATTCCTCCCCATAATTTAATTGAAGTTGGGCAGGCTATTAAATTATTAATTAATAAACCAGAGTCAACAATCAAAGATATTCTTCAAGTTATTAAAGGTCCAGACTTTCCTACCGGTGGTTTTGTTTATGGTAAAAAAAATTTATTAGAAGCTTATAAAACCGGTAAAGGAAGTGTAGTTGTTAGAGGAAAAGTTCAAATTGAAGAAACAAAAAGGGGTAATAAATATTTAGTGATTACTGAAATTCCTTGGCAGGTAAATAAGGCAGAATTAGTTAGACAAATTGCTGACTTAGGTTTAAACAAAATTCTTCCTCAAATTAAAGAAGTTAGAGATGAATCAAATAGGGAAGGGATCAGAATTATTATTGAATTAGCTGATAAAGATGAAAAATTAATCCAAAACACCATTAATAAACTTTATCGATTAACTGATTTACAAAAAAATTATTACTTCAATCTTATAGCTTTAGAAAATGGACTCCAACCAAAAATTTTTAATTTGAAAGATATATTGTTGAATTGGCTTCAGCATCGTCGGGAGGTTATTAGAAGAAGAACTAAATATGATTTAGAAAAAACCAAAGAGAGAATAGAAATTTTAGAAGGGTTCAAAAAAGCAATTCAAAATATCGATTTAGTTATTAGAATAATTAAAAAATCACAAGATAAACAAACTGCTAAAAAGAATTTAATGCTTAAGTTGAAAATTAATGAACGTCAAGCAGAAGCTATTTTAGAAATGCCTTTAAGATCATTAACTTCTTTAGAAACAAAAAAGATAATTGATGAATTGAATGAAAAATTAAAACTAAAAGCAGAATTAGAGATGATTCTTAAATATCCTAAAAAAATTGATGAATTAATAATCAAAGATATTGATGATTTAATTAAAAAATATGGTGATGAGCGCCGAACCAAAATTATTGAAGAAGATTTAATTGTTGTTAGAGAAGAAAAAGAAATTATCGATGAAGATATTTTACTTTTTATTAATCAAAAGAAATTAGTTAAATCATTTAAATTAGATACTCCTTTGGCAAAAATTATTAAAAACCGAGAAGAGTTTGGAAAAATTTTACTTACTAACACCAAGGAAAAAATTTTAGTTTATTCACATAAAGGAAAAGTTTACAATATTCCTGTAATTGAATTTTATGAATCACAAAAATATTTAGAATCAACAATTTCTTTAGAGAAAGATGAACACATTTTGGATGTATTAAGATTAACGAACAATAATTTCTTTTTATGCCTTACTCGTTTCGGTTTAGGGAAGAGAATAAAAGCTTCTGATGTTTTAACCAATAGGAAAACTGGTACCCAAATAATAAAAATTAAACAACACGATCAATTAGTGAAAATTTTACCAATTAACAATAACCAACAATTAATAATTTTTACTCGTAATGGTTTGGCTTTGGGTATTAAAGATGAAATTCCTCTTCAAGGACGAGCTTCATCAGGGGTAAGGTTAATAAAAATTGCAAGTGGTGATGAGGTTATTAATGCCTCTCTTGTTGATAAAAATTATGTTTTAATTATTTTTTCTGAAGGTTATGCTAAAAAATTTCCAGTTAAAGAAATTAATTTTCAAAAAAGAGGCGGAAGGGGTATTAAAATATTTGATTTAAAAGAAAAATTTGGATTGCCAATATTTGTTGACTTAGTAAATAATGATGATAAAATTATAGTGGTGAATGAAAAATTAGAATTTATTAATGTTAAAGATATTAAAGAAATAAAAAGAACCAATCAACCAATTAAGATTGTTTCTTTCAAGATTGATTCAGTATTAATTAACTGAAATTAATCAAAAATTAAAATGGAAGGTAAAGAAATAAAAATAAAATTTAGTCCTAAAATTTTTTGGTATTTAGTTTTTATTCTGCTTATTATATTTTTGGCGGTTTTATTTAGGCGAGTATTTTTAACCGAAAGATATGTCGGCGTTTATTTTCTTAATGGTGAACTTTATTTTGGTAGAATTTCTTATTTCCCACGATTAAAACTAAGCTCACCCCACATTTTAAGAATTGATCAAAACGGCAATTCTACTTTAGTGCCCTTAGTCCAGTTAAATTGGGGTCCTAAAAATTATATTTACTTAAATAAAAATCAAGTTTTGTGGATTGCACCCTTGAGCGAAAATAGCCAAGTATTAACTTTAATCAGGAATCAGAGTAATTCTATTACTAATTATTTTGGTCCAGTCAATCAACCACGTACGCCTCAAAATAATCAGTTTATCCAAAATCAACCACCAGTTAATCAATCACCATCACCTTCGAATATAATAGAACAAGAATTGCCAAATTCAAATATTGAAGAAAGTAATCAATAAATAATGGCAGTAAAAACCAAAAATTTAATTAGACTTAAATGCACTGAATGCAATCGAGCTAACTATTATTATTGGAAGAAAAAAGGTTCAGAAAAAAAATTAGAATTAAAAAAATTCTGCAAATGGTGTGCCAAGCACACCAAACACAAAGAAAGCAGAAAATAAAAAATGTTAGAAAAACCCTTTGAACAATATCGAAAGAAGCAAGAACAACAAAAAGTTGAAGCATATAGAGAAAGCACTAGTGGAATTCCACCTACGGTTGAAGAGATTTTAAGCGACAGACTTCAATCGAATTTATTAAAGATATATATCGAAACCACCCAACTTCCTCAAGGAATAGATAAAGATAAATTACTAGAAAAATTGCTCAATAGGCAAACCTTAGAAAAGGCAGAATTTGATTTTTTAGAACAAGCAAGATCAAAAATTAAAGAGTGTTTAGATGCTACAAAAGAAGTTTTAGATTTATTGCCCAAAGAGCGAATTGAATATCTTGCTTCTATATCACCTGAATTTAGGCAAATTGTAAATCAAATAGGAGTTGAGAAAACAAGAACATTTTTGGAAAATTATTTAGCAGAATTGTATATGTTGAATCAAGATAATTTCAAGGAATTAAGAGAGAAATTAGAAAATATTAAAAAAGAAGAACAAACATATGAAAGTCTTAATGCCCAGGTAAGAGCATTAGCTCAAGAGTACAACATACCAATAGAAGAATTAAGTAGAGTTTATGCTTCAGGAGGTAATCTTCAAGAATTGGTAAGAGCTCATCTTGGTATAATTGGTAAATTAAGAGATATGTTCGGGGGGAGATTTAGTAGAGGAAGAGCAGAACAATTAGATAGAATTGAAGAAGTTCAAACAAAGTTAGCGGAAATAGATAATAACCTACAAGAAATTGGAAAAATGATAGCTGAAGCAGTGTTTGCAAGTCAGAACGAAAGAGGAAGGGAACTTCTTTCAGATATATTATACGGAATCGCAGATTCGGGAAAAAATATTTCTTTTAAGGAAGCAGGCGGTATATTAGAAGAGGTGGAAGATCAATCAAAACTAGAAAAAGAATGGAATGAATTTTTACAGGAGGAAGGAATAAAATGGGAAGAAATACAAGCTCGGTACCTAAGAAAGAAATACAAAGATGAATTTAAAGATTGGTACAAAAATAAAAGAACGCGGGCAAAATGCGGCGGTTTATTAACTTACATTTTAAATATAATTTCTCAAAATTTAGATAGTTTTTTGCAAAATAAATAATTAAAAAATGACAGAAGAAATTTTAACAAAATTTTATGAAATTCTTAAAACAGGAACAGAAGAGGAAATTAGAAATTTTATAACCGAAAATTTTAATGAATTTCCCGAAGATTTACAAAGAGCAATAGTTGGGACATTTTTTGAAGAAGCCGTTGATATTTCCTTAGGTAGATTAGAAAGCCTAAATAAATATCTCGAAGAACTTCTTTCAACTCATAAAGAATTATCTTCACTTAAAAAAGTTTTTGAAGACAGAATAAAAGAACTTGAACTCAAAAGAGAAATAGAAGAGATGTAAAAACAAACTATTGCTAACTAAATATTCTTGGTTAATATTCAATCAACACTCGTTCAAAATATTCAGTAAATATTCGGGTAAAATATTTCGGCACTTTATTTGGCCAACATTCGAGTTATTATAATTTGGTGTTAATTTGAGCAATTTATTTGTACATTTTTAAGTCCTTCATCCTAATTTGATGATTGATAGATGTTTCAAATTTTTTTTAAAAATGACTTACTGCACAAATACGGACGATCGTCTGTAAATATGCATTTTTATTATTAAGAAGTATTTTTATTTATTAATTTATTACTAACCAATGGCTATATTATTCCTTAAAAATGAAATCTCCTTGATTTGACAATAGTTTAAAAATAGAATAAAATAAAATTAAGATGGCCTATCGGTTCACCACAATTATTATTAAAGAAGGAAGATGGTATGTAGCTAGATGTATTGAATTAGGTGTAGTAAGTCAAGGAAAAACAATTGAGGATGCTCAAAAAAACCTTAAAGAGGCTGTTGAATTATATTTAGAAGATCAACCAAAAATCAAAAAATCTCTTCCTAAAAATGCTCCTTTGATAACTACTCTTGAATTAGAGAATGTATAAGCCACTCTCGGGAAGGCAAGTGATTAAGATTTTGTGTAAAAATTTTGGTTTTTATTTTATTTCTCAAAAAGGTAGCCATGTGAAATTAAAAAAGCAAGTTGATAAACAAGAGATTATAACAATAGTTCCCCTTCATAAAGAATTAGCCCCTGGAACTATAAAAGGAATACTAAAATTAGCTCAAATTGAAGAAAAAGATTTTTGGAGAAAAGTATGGGGCTAAAATTTTTTAATTAGTTTAAAGAAGTTTTTTAGGAAATTAAATAAGTAAAGTATTTGTGCCCTTTCTTGGTATATAAATCTATATTAGGTACAAAGCTGTCTAACCTCAAACACATATTAGACTCTCTAAAAGAATGGAAAATCCCTGCTTTGTTGGTAGACAGGAAAACACCCTTCCAATTCCTCTTAGATGTTATTTTTAACAAGGAGTCTCAAGTGTATGTAGGTTATACAAATAATTGACAAAGAAAAATTGATGTGTTATAATTAAAACGGAGGTGAACTATATGAGGTTAATTTTAATCCTGGGCCTTAGTGGTCTTTTTCTTCTCACTTCTTTGGCTCAGGAGAAGAAGGGGGCCGAGGGAACCATTGTCCTCCCCGCCCGCATTGAGAGAGGCGGGACCACTCCGCAGGATGCGGAGTGGGATAAACTAGTTCTCCCGGACAAGGAGGTTCGGGAGAAATTGAGGGGCCCTCGTGGCCCCAGGGGCCTCCAGGGACCTGCTGGTCCTTTTGGCCCGCAAGGGCCAAGAGGACCTGAGGGTCCGCCGGGTCCAAAAGGGGACCCGGGCGACCCCCTGCCCGGCGTCCTCGCCGGCATTCTCGCCGCCGAGGTATTCGGGTTGTTACTCCTTCTGGGCCTGATGGCCAGGGAAGAGGAGTAACATTTTTTTTAAAGGCGCTCATTAATGGGCGCCTTTTTTATACTTGACAAAAAAATTTTTTGTAGTATAATAATAAACGGAGGTGCTAAAAAATGGAAATTCTTTGGATTTTAGCGGGGGCGTCTGGGACAGCGGCAATTGCTGCCCTTATTATGGCGGGCCGTCGCAGCCGCCCCCCCTCCAACTCTTTCGATTCTCTCGGCGCTCTCCAAAAGAGTGCCGAGTTGGTTGAGGGTGGCTGGCAGCGGGGTCAGTTGGGTAGTATCACTGTAAGCACGACTGCCCAGGAGAACCGGGTGGTGGTCCGTAACCAGGACTACCACCCCCA
>FMJZ01038622.1_pt1 | contig 91825 bp, 92 predicted proteins | sample 1987881 | NCBI WGS metagenome assembly FMJZ01 (sample SAMEA4378227, study PRJEB15110) | soil metagenome | biome: soil; feature: Field; material: Soil | place: India | collected 2015-03-11 | depth 0 m
AGTAAATATAAATATTACATACAAAATGGCGTTTTACTTTTATTCTAAAATCATATTAATATTGGGTCGGAATTATAGTATAAATATATAAATATTTTTATAAAAATTCCTGGTAACAAAAAATATGCTCGAATCTATAAGAACAGAAAATTAAGTTTTAAAAAATTGATAAATAAGATTATTAGCAAAAAAATATTTAATTAGTAGCTGATTCTAAATACACTATAAATAATAAATAATTTAAAAAAATCAATAGGAACGGACCTTTGTAAAAGTATCTTAAAGATATAATAATAAAAACTAAAATAATTTATATACAAATGATAGCTAAATTTATTTACCTGCATAAAACTATTACAGCGCTATATGAATATTTAATGATTTTTATTTCAATAGTTGTTTTTTCGTTTTTGTTCTAATTTTTAATTCATTATTTAAAAAGAAAATTTGCGCAGTTTGCGCCTCAGTGTTTTTGACCTGGTTAATATTTTTGGTTCTTTATTATTTTGGTTATTTTCAAAATTTAGTGGTTTTAGCTCTTTTAATGGGAGCAACTGCGAGTGGGATTTTTAATCTTTTAAAAGAAAAATTAAATATTTTTAAATTACCTTTTATTTTAACTCTTTTAACAATTACTTATTTTCTTTTAGTAAAACAAATTGATTTTTCTCTTTTAATTTTCAATTTAATTTTATGGTTATTGTTTGGTTTAATATTTTTATTTTCCAAAAATCAAAATCTAAAATCAGTTATTAAAAAATTAATTGAATGTTGTAAGGATTGGTGAAGTTAATTGTCATAAGACAATTTTCCACACTTTAATTTATTTTTGCTTATCTGGTATAATTTAATTTATATATTTAAGATTTAATCCATGGCACATTCTATTTATATGTTTATATTATAAGTTGTTTATGCTGCTTATGTTTGGTTTTGGGATATAAGATTAAATGCAATAAAAATTTTTAAATAATGTATCAGCATCAAAACAAAAAAAGGGAAATACTTATTAGACATCAGAATATTGCTACTTCTCTGGTACATAAAAAAACAGAGGATTTTAATGCGAATGACTTAATTTTGTTAGACAATGTCCAATTCATTTATGAATTGGCCCTAGCTCAATTAGAACTTCAATCTTTTGGTGTTGATTTTCAAATAACTAACGGATTAAGAGAATTTAAAGTGGTAAAGGCTGAAAATTTAGAAGAAGTGATCAAGAGAACAGCATATTTCAAGATCGTTAATGGTAGTTACACTAATTATTTTAAGATTATTCAAAAGAACAGAACTCGATCAGTAAATCAATATTTAACTCATTGGATTTACCCTTATAAAGGCAAATTTCACCCACAGATGATTAGGGCATTGCTGAATATCATTGGTTTAAAACCGGGGGATACTGTTCTTGATCCTTTTATAGGAAGCGGAACAACCGCTCTTGAAGCTCAGCTTTTAGGAATTAATTGCATTGGAATAGATATTTCTCCTTTATGCGTTCTTCAATCAAAAGTTAAAACAGAAAGCTTTGAAGTTTTTGATGAAATTTTAAGAGTAAAAAATAAAATATTAAGAAAGCTTACTCGCTCTTTATTTAATCAGACTGGAAAGTCATTTTTGAAAGTTGTTGATTCTTTGCCAAACGAAAAGGTAAGAAATTTTTATAAAATGGCTTATTTGGTAGCTGTAAGTGATAATACAAGGCGTGGGAAAGATTTCACAAAATCTTTCTATAGAAATTTAGATTTAATGATAAATTCCGTAAAAGATTTTCAGGATATAGCGAAAGAACTAAATCTTAAGTTGGGCAAAGTGGAAATTAGGGTGGGGGATTCAAGAGATTTTCAATTGAGTGACGAGAGTGTTGATGGGATAATAACTTCACCCCCCTATTCAATTGCTTTGGATTATGTTTCAAATGATGCCCATGCATTAGAAGTAATGGGATATAACCTTTCGGAAATTAGGGAGAAATTTATAGGCGTAAGGGGAAAGGGTTTTGAGAGAATAAACTTGTACAATCAAGACATGATGAAAAGTTATAAAGAGATGTATCGTGTGCTTAAACCGAATAAATTCATGGTAATTATTATCGGAAATGCCACATATTCAGGAAACGAAATTAAAACAGTTGAATTTACAATTGATTACTGTCAAAAATTAGGTTTTAAGTTAATAAAAAATATAGATAAAATAATTTTTGGACTTTACAATGTAATGCAAAAAGAAAATATTTTGATATTTCAGAAATGATAGACGAACAAGAAAAATATATAAAAGAATTAGAAGAGGTATTGTCGAAATTTCTTAAGCCTTTAAAGAATATCCCATTTAAGATTGTTATTAAGGCAATATCAGGATGTAGTGTAATTCCATTCGACAAAAACAATCCTCAGGATCAGCAATTATTAAAGGACTTAATCAAAGCAACTAAGATCGCTGCTAAAAATGCTTATCAAGAAGGAATAGCTACTCGGAGAGAAAATGAAGTTGGGAACCATATTGAACCATTCGTAATAGAGGCTCTAAATAGAATTGGTCTTAAGACAGATAGACCAACAACAAGAGAAGGCAGAAAAAAATCATCGGGTTATCCTGATATTTTTGTTGTAGATAGACATGGAAGACCAAATTATATAGAGTGCAAAACTTACAATGAAAGAAACTATCAAAACACTCAAAGATCATTTTATCTTTCACCAGCTGATAGATCAACTGACTTTAAGGTTATTTACGATGCAAGGCATATAATAATTAGTTTCAAAATAGAAAGAATAGAACGAAATGGAGAAAAAATATTTGTTCCCACACATTGGAAAATATTTAGCACCGATAATTTAATTGGTCAGGTCAAACACGAATTCAATTCTACGAATCGACAAATGTATAGAAATGAAGCATTGTTAGCAGAAGGCGGGATCGAATAGATTAAATATATTTATAAAGTAACCCCTTTAAAAAAATCTTACTTAATCCAAGGTTCTTTAGAATATAATTGTTGAATTCATAAAATATTTTCTATGTCTTGATTTTTTGCTTATATTATTAAAACTAATTGAATGTTGTAAGGATTGGTGAAATTAATTATTTTAGTCTTTTAATTTTATAAATTTTCTTTGATAAATAAACAATACCTAGTATATTTAAAATCAACCCTAACCAGAATAATTTTATTTGGTACTGACTTATTAAATTTATAATCCCAATAGTTCCAAGAATAGGCAAAATATTAACAAAGTAATGAGCGCAACAAGAGATCATTGCTACGGTTGAAGTAGTCCCGGACACAGCTAGAACGCCGCTCGAAGCATTTCTTTGATGAATAATTGTTTTTAAATAAATATAAAGGCTAACTTGAATTCCAAAACCTATTGTTAAGCTGAGAAAAAGATACCAAAATCTTAAAAATTGATTTTTAGCAAACAACCATCCGGAAATTAGACTGACAACAGAAAAATAAATAGTCAAAAGGATAGTAGCTCCTAAAATTCCGTAAATTGTAGATTTTATTAAAATTTTTTTGTTCATATTTTAATTTGTTGGCTGATTAATTTTTTTAATTTCTTGAAGAAGAAAATCATTACGAATGCCCATCTCAGGATCGTCCAAAATATAACGAACAACTCCATTTTTATCAATAATAACATAACTATGACCTGGATATAAACCAGGATGCATCGAAGAAGGAACAGTTAACATACTAAAACTTTTAGAAACTGATTTATCAATATCAAATAAAACAATTGCTTGATTCAGCTCAGGCATTTCTTGAATCGCTTTTCGCCATTCTTCAACAGGATCAATTATAATAGAGAAAACAACTGTATTTTCAACTTCAAATCTTTTATCTTTAGTTAAAGCAATCATCTGTTGCCAACAAGAAGGATAACACATTACACCTTCATTGAAAAATAAAACTATATTTTTGCCACGGAAATCTTTTAAAGAGTAAATTTTACCATTAATATCACGAAGCTCAAAATTTGGAGCCGGTTTGTTAATTAATTCTTTATTGACCAAAAGAAGATTATGATGACTAAAATGTTCTTCTTGAGAAATTGGTTGTGGTGATAAATTTTTAGATTTTGATGAAAATAAAAGAACAATGGTAATTGTCATAAAAATACTAATAAAAATAAATTTTAAAAAAGTTCTCATATTAGTTCGCAGTTAAGTTACATAAGTTTTAGGCTTAAATCAATATTTAATAATAAGCTTTTTATTTTATTTTTATCTTAATACCCCCACTGGGTATATTATAACATAACTTAAATTAACTTGACAAGTGTGTTATAATTGAAATAAAAGTATTAATAATTTGTCGCGAACTAATACGAACTTGTACGCGAACCACTGCGAACTATATCAGTATTGTGGTATCAAAAAGTTTGCAAGAGTTCGCGAGAAAGTTCGCAAGGGTTCGTGATTTACAAATCCAAAAATGAAAAAGTACATTTGTCCAATGGGATGCGTTGAGCCCCAAGATCACCCTGGAAATTGTCCTGTTTGTGGGATGAAACTTGTTGAAGTTGACGAAACGCGGATTAACACAGATGTTACACAGATAAACACGGATGATACACAGATAAACGCAGATGAGATACAGATAAACACAGATAGTAATCCGCGTGCATCCGTGTCATTTCCGCATAAATCCGTGTCTGATAAGCATCATGGTCACAGAACGGAAGATTTTCTCAAAAAATTTTGGTTATCTTTGATTTTAACTATTCCTATAGTTCTTTATTCTGATATTTTTCAAAAAATTAGCGGTATAAAATTACCTTCTTTTGAGGGAATTCAATATTTAATTTTGCTTCTTGGTTCTATTGTCTTTTTTTATGGTGGCTTCGTTTTTCTTATTGGAGCTTATCGAGAAGTAAGAGGAAAAAATCCGGGGATGATGACTTTAATTGCTTTAGCGATAACCTCTGCTTATGTTTATAGTGTTTTTGCTGTTTTATTCAAAATCGGGCATGAATTTTTCTGGGAGCTTACTACTTTAATCACGATTATGCTTTTGGGGCATTATTTTGAAATGAGATCAGTTTCTTCAGCACAAAGAGCGTTACAAGAAATTGAGAAATTATTGCCCGATGTAGCTGAGGTGATAATAGCAAGGTCACCTGCTCATTCGATGCGCCAGTTTGGCTCACTCGATGTTCCCCTCGACTCGTCCCCCGAAGCCACACAGCCCTCGGCTCGGCTTTCGCCGACCGCCTCCGCCGGAACGAGTCTCGGGGAACATGAAGAAGAAGTTAAAATAGTTAAAGTCGAAGAACTTAAAGTAGGAGATGTTGTTCTTGTTCGTCCTGGAGGAAAAATTCCTACTGATGGTGTTGTCGTTGAAGGAAAATCTGAAGTTAATGAAAGTATGATAACTGGTGAAAGTAAGCCGGTTTTAAAAGAAGTTGGTTCTGAAGTTATTGCTGGAACAATTAATGGTGATGGAGTTTTAAAAGTTAAAGTGACAAAAATTGGTGAAGAAACATTTTTAGCAGGAATTAAAAGATTAATTAAAGAAGCACAAGCATCAAAATCAAAACTTCAAGTTTTAGCTGATGTTTTTGCTAAATATTTAACTTTTATTGCTGTAGGAATAGGTTCTTTAAGCTTTATTTTTTGGCTTATTTTTCAGAAGGATTTAGCTTTTGCCATAGAAAGATTGGTAACCGTTTTAGTTGTTGCTTGCCCTCATGCTTTAGGTTTGGCTGTTCCTTTAGTTGTAGCAATTTCAACATCCTTAGCGATTCATAATGGCTTTTTAATTAGAAATAGATTACAACTTGAGCTTGCAAGAAAAATAGATATTGTTTTGTTTGATAAGACTGGAACTTTAACTTCAGGAAGATTTAAGGTGAAAGAAATTATAACGCGGATTGACACGGACAATACACGGATGAACGCAGATGTCACACAGATTAACGCGGATGGTACGCAGATAAACACAGATCTTAATCCGCGTGAATCCGCGTTTGATAAGCGTGAATCAGCGTCTTATCAGCGTAAATCCGCGGTTTTACAATTAGCAGCATCTTTAAATCAATACTCACAACATTTTATTGCGCAAGGAATTTTGGAAAAAGCAAAAGAAGAAAATATTGAACTTTTAAAAGTTGAAGAATTTGAAAATTTAACTGGTAGAGGAGTTAAAGGAAAGATTGAAGGAAAAACTTATTATCTTGGTGGTGATAATTTGTTGAAGGAATTGGGAGTTGAAAAACCGCGGATTAACGCGGATATGACGCAGATTAACGCGGATGACAAAGTTCGCAAAAGTTCGCGAAAAACCTTACCCAACAGCAGGCATGGTTCGTATGAGTTCGTGACCGATATTGTAGGAACAACAGTTTATCTAATTGAAGAAATGCAGATTAGCGCGGATAAAGACACGGATAAACACGGATTAAATAAGACGCAGATGAAAACGGATGAGACACGGATAAACGCGGATAATTTAAATCAGCGCAAATCAGTGTTTAATCAGTGTGAATCAGTGTCATATCAACGTGAATCAGTGTTAAATAAAAATATCAGCGTGAATCCGCGTATTAAATCAGCGTTTTTCCGCGTTCTTGGAGTAATTATTTTAGAAGATGAAATTCGAGAAGAGTCTTTTGAAGTTGTTAAAAACTTACATCAAATGGGGATTAAAGTAGCAATGATAACTGGTGATAAAAAAGAAGTTGCTGAAAAAGTTGCTAAGGAGTTAGGAATTGATGAATATTTTGCTGAAGTTTTACCAGAAGAAAAAGTTAATAAAGTTAAAGAACTTCAAAAAAGAAATTTGAAAGTAATGATGGTTGGTGATGGAATTAATGATGCTCCAGCACTGATGCAAGCTGATGTTGGTGTGGCAATTGGGGCAGGAACAAATGTAGCTATTGAATCAGCGGGAATAATTTTAGTCAGGAATGATCCCCGAGATATTGTTAAATTAGTTGAACTTTCAAGAAAAACTTATCGCAAAATGATTGAAAATCTATTTTGGGCAACTGGCTATAATGTTGTGGCTCTTCCTTTAGCAGCTGGAATTTTAGCATTTAAAGGAATTTTACTTTCTCCAGCTTTAGCAGCAATCCTTATGTCTCTTTCAACAATCATTGTTGCTATTAATGCTTTGAGGTTGAGATAAAAAAGTTAAAAATTAAATCTAAATTCAGAATAGATTTTTAAATTTCGTGGAGATTATGTTTTTTCTCAATTTTGGAAGAAAATAAAAAATAATGAGATATAAATTTGTAGTTTTATTGATTTTGATTATTATTGTTGGATCAATGATTTATTTGCTGAATTTTGTTTTGAAAAAAAGTTTCGAGAAAAATTTTGTTTTTTATGAATTAGAGAATAAAAAATTAAAACTTTTAGTAGCTGACGAACCAAAAGAATGGGAGCAAGGATTAATGTTTGCGAGAAATCCGGTTGATTTTGATGGAATGATTTTTCTTTTTCCCGACAAACAAATTCGTTATTTCTGGAACAAAAATACTTTTGTTGATTTAGATGTTTATTGGCTTGATGATGATAAAATTATTGGTAGAGATTTTTTACCTTCAATTGAAAAAACCCAAGAAATTAAAACAATTCAATCTCCAGCATCAGTCAATAAAGTTATTGAGGTTATAATTAAAAATTAGGTTATAATTAAAAGCCGCCATGTTTAAAATTTTGAAAAATAAGTTTTTTCTTACAGGAATTGTAATAGTAATTTTAATAGTGGGTTATTTTATTTATAAAAATATTTCATCTAAAGAAAAAAGTTTTTATGTTCTTACTCAGGTTAGAAAAGGATCGATAGAAAAAATCATATCAGGAGCAGGCAATATTGTTTCTGTGGATAATTTTGATATTAAATCTAAGGTTAGTGAAAAAATAATTTATTTACCACTTAAAGAAGGAGATGTGGTTAAAAATGGAACCTTGCTTGCTCAATTAAATTCACAAACAGTTGAAAGACAATTAAGAGATACTAAATTGTCATTAGAAAATCAGTTAAATAATTTAGAGAAACTAAAACTTAACAAAATTAACCTTGAAAATAATTTAGAGAAACTTGAAAGTGAATATCAAAATTTAAAAACAAATAATGATTTACGAAAAAATTATGAAAATAATATTAATATTTTAAATGATTTTTACTCTAATATTCCTGAAATTATAAAGAATGTCGATAATATACTCTTTAATAAAGATTTCAAAGATAGTCCTTTTAATAGCAACCTAGAATATTATTTAAATTATTTCGACAAAAATTATTTAGAGGAAAGCCAAAAAATTAAAAATAATCTAAACGATCTGAAAGATAAGCTTACTAATATTTCAAATGATTTTTACAAATTAAATATTAAAGACAATGAAATTAACACTAAAATTATCCAAGAATCTTATAATTTTATTATTGATTTTCAAAGTATAATTAAAAGCGTTTTAGATGTAATTTTAAAAATTAAAGAAGATATTAACCTAAAAAAGGCTAATCATATTTATGCCGACTTGATTAATAGCCATCTTAATTCTCTAAAAAATTATTATGATGGTTTAAATAATTATAGTCAATCTTTATTAATATTTATCAATCAAACAAATTCACTCGAAAATAATTTAAATCAAATATTAATTGACATTGAAAATACAAAGCTTAATATAAAACAATTAGAAACGGACATTAAGAATTTAGAAATTGATATTGATCGAACTCGTAATAAAATAAATGATTTACAAAATGACTTAGAAGATTATAAAATTTATTCGCCAATCAATGGAATCATTAATTCTTTAAATTTTAAAAAAGGAGATGTGGTTCCATCGGGAGCAATTTTAATGAATATAGTTTCTTCGGATAAAATTGCAGAGATTACACTTAATGAAGTTGATGTTGCGGAAATAAGGGTTGGTAATGATGTTATTTTGACTTTAGATGCTTTGCCAAATCTTCAATTAAAAGGCAAAGTAATTTACATTGATCCAATCGGAGAAGTTTCTCAAGGAGTGGTTAGTTATAAAGTAAAAATTGCTTTTGAAAATAATCCTCAAATAAAAATAGGAATGACAGTTAATGCTGATATTATCACTCAAACAAAAAGAAATGTTTTAGTTATTCCCAATCAAGCTATTAAAACAATAGGTAATAGAAAATATGTGGAAATACCTGATGAAAAAGATTTAGTTGCTTTAAATCAAAGAAATAATACATTTAATTTAAAAAGCAATACAACAAATCAGCAGACAAGACAAGCAGAAAGAACGATTAATATTGCTTTAAATTACCCACCACAAGTTAAATTTATAAAGATAGGTTTAAGTGATAGTAAAAATACTGAAGTTTTAGAAGGTTTAGATGATGGCGATTGGATTATAGTTAGATCACCGGCAAATAATCAGACAATTTCAAACAACCAACAGCAAGGACTATTCCAAAGACTTTTTCCTCAACCGAGAAGATTTATTCGTTCTCCAGGTTTAAGACAATGATTGAGCTTAAAAATGTAACTAAAATCTATAAAACTGGTGAAGTTGAAACTATCGCCCTCAAAAATATAAATTTAAAAATTAACAAAGGTGAATTTGTTGCCATAATGGGACCTTCTGGTTCAGGTAAATCAACTTTAATGCATATTATCGGGCTTTTGGATAGACCGACAAATGGTGAATATTTTTTAGAAGGTATTAATACTAATAATTTAAATGATAATGAACTTGCTAAATTAAGAAATAAAAAAATTGGTTTTGTATTTCAAGCTTTTTATCTTCTTCCAAGAAAAAATGTTTTAGAAAACGTAATTTTACCTGCAATTTATGCCGGATTAGATTCTAATTTAAGAGAACAAAAAGCAAAAGAGGCTTTAAAATTAGCTGCTTTTCCAGAAAAATTTATTTATCATCGACCCAATCAACTTTCCGGCGGAATGATGCAAAGAGTTGCTATTGCTCGAGCGTTAGTCAATGAACCAGAAATAATCTTAGCAGATGAACCAACAGGAAATTTAGACACCAAAACCGGAGAAATTATTATGCATACTCTACAAAAACTAAATATAGAAAAAAGAATAACAGTTGTTTTAATTACTCACGAAGAATATATTGCTGAACATGCTGAAAGAATTATTAAAATCAAAGACGGAGAAATTATCGGTGAAGAAAAAGTAAAAAATAGAAAAATTTTATATCACAATAATGAAATTTAATGATTTATTAAAAGAAAGCTTAGATTCTTTAAAAAGTAATAAATTAAGAACCGGACTAACAATGCTCGGAATTATTATTGGTGTTGCTTCGGTTATCGCAATGATTTCTTTAGGTGAAGGTTCAAAAGTTAGTATTCAGCAAAGTATCGAAAGTCTAGGATCAAATAATCTTATTGTTTTTCCAGGAATTGTCCAACCAGGCAGAGGTTTTATTGCCAGCGGTCGAGGTAGTGCTGAGGTTTTAAAAATGAGAGATGTTGAAGAGATAAATAAAATTGAAAATATTATTGCTATTTCGCCAGAAGTTCAAAGAAGATTTCAGATTGTTTCTGATGTAGGAAATAATATTAATTCAACAGTTTTGGGAATTTCTCAAGATTTTTTTATAGTTAGAAATACACAAGTTGCTGAAGGTGAACAAATTACCGATGAGCACATAAGATCATTTTCTAAAGTAGCTGTTTTGGGTAGCAATGTTGCTAAAGATTTATTTAATGAAACCGATCCTTTAGGAAGAAAAATTAGAATAAGTAATTTAACTTTTCGAGTAATTGGTGTAATGCAACCTAAAGGCTCAACTGGTTTTGTAAGCTATGATGATTTTGTTTTAGTGCCTTATACAGTAATGCAAAGACAATTAGCAGGAAGCGAATATTTTAATTCAATAGCTGTTAAAGTCAATAGTAAAGAAAATATTGAAGGGGTTAGAGATGAAATTGAACAAAGATTAGTTGAGCTTCATAATGTAGATGAACCAGATTTTTCAATTTTTTCTCAAGAAGATATTTTAAGTACCTTGACCTCTGTAATTAATACTTTTACAATTTTTCTTTCTTTTATTGCTGGGATTTCGTTAGTTGTTGGCGGTATTGGTATAATGAATATGATGCTTACAAGTGTTACTGAAAGAACAAGAGAAATTGGTTTGAAAAAAGCTATAGGAGCTAAAAATAGTGACATTTTAAATCAAATTCTTTTAGAATCTGTCTTTATTACTTTGATTGGTGGAATTATTGGAATTATTTTAGGTTCAGTTATTACTTTTATTGTTGGTAAAATTGCTAATATCACAATCTTAATATCTATAAAAGCCATCTTAATTTCTGTTTTTGTTTCAACAATGATTGGAGTAGTTTTTGGTTATTATCCAGCAAAAAAAGCAAGTAGATTAGACCCAATTGAAGCTTTAAGATATGAATAGAAAAATGATTTTAGTTTATATAACAAATCCAGATAAAAAGATTGCTTTAAAAGTTAGTAGATATTTGCTTGAAAAAAGACTTGCTGCTTGTATTAATATTTTTAAAATTCAAAGTTTGTATTGGTGGAAGGGTAAAATAGAAAATACTGGCGAATATATTGTAATTGCAAAAACAATTGATAAAAATTATTCCAAAATCGAAAAAGAAATTAGAAAAATTCATCCTTATACTGTGCCGTGTATTTTAAAAATAAAAGTTGATAAAGTTAATAAAGATTATTTAGAGTGGTTAATTGAATCTTTAAAATGAAAATTTTAATTGCTACCCATAATCAAGCGAAGTTTGAAGAAATAAAATGGGGATTGAATGATTTAGAAAGTTTAGAAATTTTTTCCTTAAGAGACTTCAAGATATCTGAGTCTCCTGAAGAAGATGGCGAGACTTTTAAAGAGAATGCTTATAAAAAAGCAAAGTTTTATAGTGAAATAACAAAAATTTCAACAATTGCTGATGATGGTGGCTTGATTATTCCTTATTTAAATGGAGAACCAGGAGTAAAATCAAGAAGGTGGTTAGGTTATGAAGCTTCTGATGATGAGTTGATTAATTATACACTGGAAAAACTAAAAGATGCTAAAGGTGATGAAAGATTAGCTTATTTAACAACCTGTATTTGTTTTTATGATCCCCAAAAAGAGATTTTAATCTTTGAAGAAGAAAATGTAGAAGGATATATTGCTTTTGAGCCAAGTAAAAATAGAATTCCAAACTATCCATTTCGATCGCTTTTTATTGTTAAAAAATTTAATAAATATTACGACGAACTATCTGAAGGAGAACATTTGGAAGTTAATCATCGCCTAAAAGCATTATTTAGATTAAAAGAAAAAATTTCAAAATTTATTTAAATTAATTTGTATATGTCTTCTTCTAAAAATAATAACTAGTGGAAAAAGATTTTTAATGAAAATTATATAAAAACATATGTTGATTTTAATACTCCTGAAATTACTAAACAAGAAGTTAATTTTATTTTAAATTTCATAAAAAGAAAATTTAAAAGCAAGAAAATAAAGATTTTAGATTTAGCCTGTGGATACGGTAGACACTCAAATCCTTTAGCCCAATCAGGTTATTTAGTAATAGGCGTTGATTACTCAGATTATTTCTTAAAATTAGCAAAAAGAGAGGCTAAAAAATTAAAACTTAAAAATGTTAAATTCATAAAGAAAGATATGAAGAAAATTAATTTTAAAAATGAATTTGATCTTGTGATTAATATGTTTACTTCCATCGGAGAATTAGTTGGTTTATTAAAAATGGTAAATTGGTAAATGATTTTTTAATAATTTCTTCAAAAATTAAGCAGTCAAACGGCCTTGAAGTAACAACAACTTTCGGTTTAGATTTTTTAAGATTAAGAGCTTTTATAGAAAGAAAGTGGTTTGAAGGTAGAGCTAAAACTTACAAAGGAGTTTTTCGTCTCTATCCTTTAAATGAAATTTGTAATTACTTAAAATTATTGAATTTTAAAATTGAAAAAGTTTATGGAGATTTTGATGGTAGAAAATTTAGTTTTGAATCACCTCGTATGATTATTGTGGTTAAAAAATAAAAATTACTTAATTAAAAAATCAATTTTAATTTAATTTTCTCGCCCGCCTGATACGGCTGGTAAGTTTTCTTAAGAAAATAAAAAAAGAATTTCGGTTTAAAAAGAGGATTGTGGATAGATTTTAAAAAATTTTAAATTAAAATTAAGAAAAGCTTTTATTTAATAAAAACAGAATGAAAAATAATAACAATATTAAAATTTCGCGATCGAAAATAGAGCTTTTTATTGAGTGTCCAAGATGTTTTTGGTTGGAATTTAGGCATGGTATTAAAAGACCTGAGGGTTTTGCAGGTGGATTTATAGGTCAGAAATATGATCCAATAATTAAAAACGAATTTGATGAATACCGAAAAAATTCGAATAAACCCGAAAAATTAGAAAAACTGGATTTAGAACTTTTTGATGATTTTGAAAAATTAAAATTTTGGAGAAACAAAGGTGTTGAGTTTTACCATCAAGAGCATAATTTTGTTTACTATGGAAAGATTGATGAATTATTAATTGATAAAAGCGGCAATCTCGTACCTTTTGATTTCAAAACAACTCTGAGTAAAAATTTTCAGATATACGAAAGCTACAAGAGGCAACTAGAAATTTATGGTTACTTATTTTTGAAAAATGGGCATCTAGTAGCAAATTATGGAGCATTTTATGTAGTCAAAATTGATATTGTTAAAGATTTTCAGAATTTAAATAAATCTGAGAGTATCATTATGGAGGAAAAGGATATTGTTATAGTAGAAAATTTAGATTATAGTAAGTACGATGAAATTTTAGAGAAACTAAAAGAGGTTTATTATAAAGAAAAACCTCCAGAACCTAATTCTAATTGTTCTTTTTGTAATTATTGGCAATCAATAAAACAATTAGAGTTATGAAAAATATTAATAAAAAATTTTTAATTTTAGTTTTTGTTTTTCTTATTTTTGTACTTGTTTTGTTTTTATCAAGATCATATTTAGAAAAAATTTATTTTAAACCACAAAAAGAAATAGAGCAAAAAATAGAGAAAGGAATTAGTAATTTTAAGAGCTATGAAGTTGTTTTTAGTAATTTAGAAATTCCTTGGAGCATTGTCTTTTTGAATGAAAGTCAAATTTTATTAACTGAAAGACAAGGTAGAGTGAAAATTATTGATTTAAAAGAAAAAAGAATTATTCAAAATTTTGAAATTAAGAAAATAAAACATATTGGCGAGGGTGGGCTTTTAGGAGCAGAAATTCACCCAAAATTTAAAGAAAATGGTTTTGTTTATTTTTATTACACAACAGAAAAGAACGGAGAGTTAATTAATAGAGTTGAAAGATATGTTTTAAAAGATGGTGAGCTTATCAAAGATAAAGTTATTGTTGATAATATTCCGGCAAACAGCGTTCATAATGGAGGAAGAATAAAATTTGGTCCTGACGGTTATTTGTATATTACAACTGGTGATGCTGGGGATTCAGAAAATGCTCAAAATGTTAATTCTTTAGCTGGAAAAATTTTAAGAGTAAAAGGCGATGGCGGTATTCCTGAAGATAATCCATTTAAAAATCAGGTTTATGCTTATGGTATTAGAAATTCTCAAGGGATTGCTTGGGATGAAAATGGTAATTTGTGGTCAATTGATCATGGAAGGTCTGGAGTAAAAAGTGGTTTAGATGAAATTAATTTAATTGAAAAGGGTAAAAACTACGGTTGGTCAATTATTCAAGGAGATGAGAAAAAAGAAGGAATGGAAACACCAATTATTCATTCTGGTCCGGATATTACTTGGGCGCCAGCTGATTTAATTTATTATCAAGGTAATCTATTTTTTACAGGTTTAAGAGGCCAAGGTTTATATCAATATAATATTAAGGATAAAACTTTAAAAGTTCATTTCTTTCAACAATTTGGGAGATTGAGAGCATTAACTTTAGGTCCTGATGGCTATTTTTATTTTTCAACCTCTAATCGCGACGGCAGAGGTTATCCTCAAGAAGGAGATGATAAAATTATTAGAATAAATCCTCAATATTTATTGAGCGGAAAAACTATTTATAAAAACGATCAAATAGAAATTTTTTTTCCAAAACCAAATGAAAAAATTAAAAGCCCTCTAAAGATTGCTGGTCAAGCAAGAGGTAATTGGTTTTTTGAAGCTACTTTTCCTGTAATTTTAACTGATTGGAATGGAAAAATTGTTGTTGAAAGTTATGCTCAAGCTAAAGGCGAGTGGATGACAACTGATTTTGTATCTTTTGAAGCTGTTTTAAATTTTGAAAGCCCTGTGTTTCCCAATGCTCCAGAAAATCATTTTAGCCGAATAGGTTATTTAATTTTAAAGAAAGCGAATCCCTCAGAATTGTCTCAATATGATGATAGTATAGAAATCCCAATTAAGTTTGAATAAGTATTAAATTATAAATTTCTTTTTTTTATTTTCTTAAAAAAATTAAAATGGATTTTGAAGTTGGATAGTTGTTAATATTTTTTAAACCTTACGATTTTGTTATAATTATCATTTAATTATTTTATATTTTAAGTCGAAATTAATTTATTTTATTTTTAACAATGGCTGGGTTTGATCAATATCACGAACCACCAGAAGAATTAAGTGAAGAAATAAGAAATTTTGCTCGAATTATTGCATCTTTAGTTGAAGAAGCAGAAGCTATCAATTGGTATCAACAAAGAATTGCGGTTACTAAAGATCCTGAAGCAAGAAAAATTATGGAACATGCCCAGGAAGAAGAGTTTGAACATTTTGCTATTGATTTAGAATGGCTTACGAGAAAATTACCTAAATGGCGTGAAGTATTAAAAGCAATTCTTTTTCAAGAAGGAGATATAGTCGAGAACGCAGAAAAATGGGAGGAGTCAAAATGAGTTGGATAATTTTCGCTTTACTTTCAGCAGTAACCGCAGCATTGGTGGCAATTTTTGGCAAAATTGGTATTTCAGGAATTGATTCTACTTTAGCGACAACCGTAAGGGCAATTATTATGGCTTTGTTTTTAATTATTGTTTCTTTAGTTTTAGGTAAATTTGAACTTTTGAAAACTATTAATAGTAAGACTTTTACTTTTATAATCTTGGCAGGAATAGCCGGAGCTTTATCTTGGCTTTTTTATTTTTTATCTCTGAAGCTCGGTCCTGCTTCTGGGGTTGCGGCATTAGATAGATTAAGTGTTGTTTTTGTTTTAATTTTTTCAGTTTTATTCTTAGCTGAAAAATTGACCTTATATAAATTATTAGGGGCAATTTTAATAACAATCGGCGCAATTTTGATGATATTATAAAAGAAAGATGACTTTATTAATTTCATTTTTATCATTTCTTGGCTTATTAATTTCTTACCATATATATAAACATAAAAAAGATAAGAAAATTTTGATTTGTCCTCTAAAGGCTGATTGTGAGGGTGTTATTCATAGTAAATATTCAAAGTTTTTGGGTATTGAATTAGAAAAATTAGGTATCTTTTATTACACAATTATTTTTATTAGTTATTCTATAAATAAAATTTTTAATTTACAAAATTTAACTTTTGATTTTATTCTTTTAAGTCTTTCATTATTAGCTTTTCTTTTTTCAATTTACTTAACCTTAATCCAAATTTTAAAATTAAGAAAATTATGTAGTTGGTGTTTAGCATCGTTTGTAATCTCAACATTAATTTTTTTCAGCTCTTATTTTTTATTAAAAGAAAGTCTTATTTTAATAACTCAATCTTTAAAAACTCTCACTATATTCATTCATGCTCTAAGCGCAAGCGTTGGTTTAGGTTTAATTTTAGTCATAGATTATTTATTCTTTAAATTTCTTAAAGATAAAAAAATTGATGAAAGAGAAAAAGAAATTCTTGATGATTTATCAGATTTTGTTTGGTTAATTTTAGGATTAATTATAGTTTCAGGGTTTTTTCTTTATATTTCTAATATAGAGGAATATCAAAATTCAGTTAAATTCCAGTTTAAGATAATCGTAGTTCTTGTTTTAGTTATCAATGGATTTTTGATGAATTTTTTTGTTTCTCCTAAGCTTATTGAATTAGATTTTAAAAATTTGTCATCTTATAAAGAAAAGATGCTAATAATAATGGGAACAATTTCTATTATTTCATGGTTTTCCGCATTTATTTTGGGTAGGTTAAAACAGATTGATGTACCTCTAATAAATCTATTAACAATTTACCTCTTATTAATATTAATTAGCTCGGTATTTTCATTTTATTTTTTTAGGCTTAAAAGCAAAAATAGATAATCCACTAAAAGAAAAATAAATCAAATTACAAAATATCAAAAATTATGTTAAAATTCAAAAGATGAAACTTGGATTCTTTGAAGCAGAAGGTTGGGAAAAAGAAATTTTAGATAGAGAACTTTCAGGTTTAGAAATTTATTTTACGAGTGATTGGCTGACAAAGGAAAATATTGAAAATTTTAAGGACATTGAAATTTTATCTGTTTTCATTAGTTCACAAATTAATAAAGAAATAATTGATGCTTTACCAAATTTGAAATTTATTACTACTCGCTCTACTGGTTATGATCATATAGATATTAATTATTGTAAAGAGAAGGGAATTGTTGTAAGTAATGTACCTGAGTATGGAACAAAAACTGTTGCTGAATGGACAATTGGTCTTATGCTTAATCTAATGAGGAAAATTTATTATGCTATTGATCAAATTAAAGAAACAGAAAGTTTTGATTTGTCTAATTTAAGAGGTGAAGAACTTTATGGAAAAACTTTAGGAGTTATTGGGACGGGTAGAATTGGTAAAGAAGTTATTAAATTAGCTAAAGCTTTTGGAATGAATATTTTAGCTTTTGATGCTTATCCTGATCAAAATTTTGCTCAAGAAATTGGCGTTCAATATGTTTCTTTAGAAGATCTTTTAAAAAATTCAGATGTGATTACAATTCATACAAACTTAAATCCATCAACTTTTCATTTAATCAATAAAGAAAATATTAAAATTGTTAAACGCGGAGCTTATTTAATCAATACTGCTCGCGGTGGAATTGTTGAAACTGAGGCTTTGGTTTATGCTTTAAAAGAAGGAATTTTAAAAGGTGCAGCTTTAGATGTTTTAGAAGAAGAAACAGAAGTAAAAGAGGAATTAGAAATTTTAGCTAAGTCCGATTTAAAAACAGAAGAAATAAAAACTTTGTGGCAAAATCATATTTTAATGAAAATGCCAAATGTTTTAATTACCCCTCATAATGCTTTTAACTCTAAAGAGGCAGTAAGTAGAATTTTAAAAACAACAATTGATAATATAAAAGCTTTTATTTCTGGAAATCCGATAAATATTGTTAAATGAAAGAGAACAGAGAAATAATTGTTGATTTTGAAAAAATAGGTCATAATGGTGTAAGTATCGGAAGATATAATAATAAAGTTGTTTTTAGCTACGGAATTTTACCTGAAGAAAAAGCTAAAATTAGAATTTTTAAAGAGAAGAAAGATTTTATTGAAGGTGAATTAATTGAAGTTATTGAAAAATCTCCTTACAGAATTCCTGCAAAAGAATCACATTATCTTTCTTGCTCTCCTTGGCAAACTTTTGACTATAATTTTCAAGTTGAAATAAAGAAAAAATTATTAAAAGAAATTTTCTTTGACTTTACTAAAGAAGAAATTGAATTGAATGATTTTTTTAAAGCAGAAAAAATTTGGGGATATAGAACGAAAATAGAGTATTCCTTTGTTCGCGGCTCGGCTCTCTCGATGCGCCAGTTTGGCCTTCGCTCCGCTTCGGCTCAAACATTCTCCCACGGCCTACCCGAATCTCGCTCGCCGAAGCCGAGAACTTTTAAAGAAGATGAAGTAGAGAATTATCAGATATTTTTTGCTTTTCATAAAAGAGGTAGCCATTTTGAAAAAGTGATTGTTGAAAATGGTTGTTTGCTTTTTGGTGAAAAAGAAAATGAAGTTGCTTTAGAATTATTAGAAGAAATTAATAAGAAAAAATTAGAAAATTTAAAAAGCTTGGTTATTAGGCGAAGTTTTAGTTTTCCTTATTTGCATTTTTCTTTGTTCGTTAATGATAAAAATTTAGATTTTGATTTTCAGCATCCAAATTTAACTGGTTTTGCTTTAATTTATTCTAATCCGAAATCACCGGCTAGTGTAATTACCCAGATCTTAAAAAGTGAGGGCAGGGAAGAAGTTTTAGAAAAAATTGGTAATTTAAAAATTAAATATCATTATTCCTCCTTTTTCCAAAATAATTTAGAACTTTTTGAAAAAGCCTTGAGTTTAATGAAAGAAAATTTAAATGAAGTAAATAAAATTGTTGATTTATATTGTGGAGTTGGTATTATAGGATTGTATTTAGCTGAAAAAGCAAAAAAAATTATGGGCATCGACATTGATGAACAGGCTGTTAAATTTGCTAAATTAAATGCTAAAGAAAATAATATTAAAAATTTTGAAGGAATTGCTTTACCATCAGAAAAAATTAATCCAGAAATTTTAAAAGATACCGATGTTTTAATTTTAGATCCACCTCGTTCGGGATTACATAAAAAAGTGATTAATTTAATTAGAGAGATGAAACCAAAAAGAATATTTTATCTTTCTTGCAATCCAATAACCCAAGCACGAGATTACTTAATGATTAAAGACTATTATAGAATTGAGAAATTTTACGGCCTTGATTTCTATCCTCACACAAATCATTGTGAAAATTTATTAATTCTTCATTTAATAAAAAAACTTTAAAATAGAAAATATAAAATTACCCCAAAATTTTTGATTATGTCTGAATACGATTCTTTAAATAAATTTTTAGAAAGAGCTAAATCTATTAAATATGGGGAATTTCAAAGACAATTTATTTCTTTATTACAAAATCTTAAAGCAGGGACGCCATTAAATCTTGAAAAATATACTCAATTATCACCAGCGGCTATTGAATTTTTAATTCAAAAAGCTAAATATCTTCCTGAAGAAGAACTTTCAATTATTTGTTTTTATTTATTTACTTCAACTAAACCTTCGGAGCAAAATGATATTATAAAAAAAATCGAAATTATTTTAGGGGAAAATGAGGAAGAAATAGAAAAAAGAATAAAAGAAATTAAGCAATCAATTTTAGTTGAAGTGATTGTTAATCAAGCCTTAGAAGGTGCTAAAAATATAAGATTGTGGTCCATTCTCCTTGAATTTTATTCAAACCCAGAAAATCAAAAAATAAGGCCAGATATACTTGAATTGGCTTTAGAAGCAGTTAAAAACATACGAGATTGGGAAGAAATTATTTCTTTTTATTCAAACCCAGAAAATCAAAAAATAAGGCCAGATATACTTGAATTGGCTTTAGAGGAAGCTAAAAAAGAGGAAAGGTGGTTTGTGCTTCTTTATTTTTATTCTAATCCCCAAAATCGGAAAGTAAAACCTGAAATATTTGAATATGTTTTCGAAGAATCTATAAAAAGAAAAAAGTGGCTTGAGCTTCTTTATTTTTATTCTAATCCCCAAAATCGGAAAGTAAAACCTGAAATATTTGGGTTAGTTTTAGAAGAAGTTATAAAAAGAAAAAAGTGGAGTGAACTTCTTTATTTTTATTCTAATCCTGAAAATCAAAAAGTAAAACCCGAAATATTTGAATATGTTTTAGAAGAAGCTCGAAAGAGAAAAAAGTGGAGTGAACTCCTTGAATTTTATTCAAATCCAGAAAATCAAAAAATAAGGCCAGATATACTTGAATTGGCTTTAGAGGAAATCAAAAAAGAAAATGGATGGTTAATTCTTCTTAAGTTTTATTCTAACCCCGAAAATCAAAAAATAAAACCTGAATTATTTGAGTTAACTTTAGAAAAAGTTAAAAATGAAAATAGGTGGTATTCACTTCTTGAATTTTATTCGAACCCAGAAAATCAAAAAATAAGACCAGATATACTTGAATTTGCTTTAGAAAAAGCTATAAGAGAAAGGAAGTGGGGAGCTTTAATTATTTTTTATTCAAATCCAAAAAATCGAGAAACTAATTATCCCAATTTAGGTGCTTCATTCCATAAATCTATTCAACGTATTCCTGATAAAAATTTAAGAATAGAAGTTGCTTCTTTATATCAAAAATTTTTGAAAAATCCTCGAGCGCCCATTGCCCTGTATTTATTATCTTCTCCCGATAATTTACCAATTTTAATTACTTCTTGGCACCTTGGTTTAATACCTGAAGTTGTTTTAAGTTGGTCTTTAAATGATGATGAAAATAATACCATTTTACCATCTATGGTAAATTTAGTAAAATCCGAAGTTAAATTTGATTTTCCTTTTATTTTTTATCCCCGAGAAAATCTAAGAAAATATAATGAATTTTTAATAAAATATTTCCAAAAATTATCTTTTATAAAAAGTTTACCTGATGAATTAACTCAAAATATAATTGAAATTCATCTTCAAAATTTAAAAAGAATAATCGAAGAATATCAAATTACTCAAGAAACACTATCTTTACCATTGGGTTTGCTTAGAAAAATTGTTGAAGAATTAAAAGATTTTGAAAAAAATATAATTTTAAAATTTAAAGAAATATTTTCTCTACCTCCAGAAATTAACGATCAAGAAATTTTAATATTGTTAGAAGAATGTCAATATATTAATGTTCTTTTAACTTTAAGAGGTCATTACCAGAAAACATATCCTCAGGGATTGCCTCTTCTAAACAAAATTGTTGCCTCTTTAATAAAAAATACTTTCATTGAAGAAAGGTATAATTTAAAAGATCCCGTTGTCCAAAAACAACTTTTTTCATTAATTAAATCATTTCCTTCTTTAAAACAACAAGAGAGAATAATTTCTTTATGGCGAGGCAACTATTTTACTATTTCAATTTCAAGAATAAAAACAGAAAAGAGGAAAGAAACTTTTTCTTTTGCTGGTATTATTGAACATTTAAGAACCCAGGTTATTGAATCTGAACATTATAAAGATATTTTGGATATTATTTTAGATGTTGTAAAAAGTTCAAGTAGAGAAAAAAAAGAAATTGAAGTAAAAATTAAAGAACAAATTTCTCTTGCTCTTAATGGAAAAACAATGAATATCTTGGAAATTCGAAAATTATTAGAAAATAAAATTACTAAAGAAAAGATTAATATAATTGTTGGTATTATGCAAATTTTTCAAGATCTTGCCAGAAATAAACCGATAAATGACCTTCTGGGTTCTTTAAAAAGATTAGAAAAAAACGTTAATCAATATTGGCCAGAATTAAAAGAAAAAGTTATTTGGGAAACAGATATAATAAGATATTTAAAACCTCAATTAGAAAAATTTACAGAAAAAGAAAAAACTTTATTTGAAACTACTCTACAATTAACTTATTTAACTGACCACCCAAGAACACTTTTCGAGATTGGAGCTTATCCAATTTCTACTTGTCAAGATTATAGATCGACTGATGTTCAAAATAACAATTTATTAGGCTATGTTTTTGACTCTCATATAAGGGCTTTAGTTAAAAGAAATGTCTATTTAGAAACAGAAATTGATTTAAAAGAAGAAATTTTAAAAACAGCCAAGATAGAATTAGACGAAAATAGAGAAGAAATTATTATTACTCTACCTTCGCAAGAAATTATTAAGGGAAAATTATCAAAACCAATTGCTCGTCGAATTGTTTTTTTAGGTGAAAAAAATAATAATCCAGTTTTATTATTAGAACCTATTTATACTGAAGCTGGTCGAATAAACGAAGATGATCAAAAATTAAATGAACCTGTCTATAAATTACAAAAAGCTTTAGCGGAGAGGGGAATTAATTTAGAAATCACCACTTCATCTTTTAATGTTAATATACCCCCATCTCGTAATCCTGCTTCTTATTATCGTGATATTTAAAAATTTAAATTTTTTACCAATCATTTTTAAAATATTCAAATTTGTAAAATATAAATAATCAAAAATAATAATCCCAAAACAATTCGATAATATCCAAAAATTGCAAAGTTATTATTTTTTAAATAATTGATGAGCCACTTAATCGTTAAAAGAGCAAAAATAAAAGATGTTACAAAACCTATTATAAGATAAATTAGATTAGTAAAATCAAAACTAATAGTATAAATACCTACCTTATATAAATCATAAATCCCTGCAGAAATAATTGTTGGAACTGCTAAAAGAAAAGAATAAATAACAGAATCATCTCGCTTAAATTTTAAAAGCAACATTCCTAAAATAACTGCTCCGGCTCGCGAAACTCCAGGAATAATTGCTAATGATTGAAAAATACCAATTAGTAGTGCCTGAAAAAAAGAGAGATTATCTAAGTTATTTTGAAGCTGAATTATTTTTTTATTTATTAATAATTCAAAAATTATGAAAATGATTCCTCCTAAAATTAAAGTTAAAATTATAAGAATTTGACTTTCAAAGAAAACATTTTTGATTAATTTATAGAAAATAAGTGAAATAATTGCTGTTGGAATAAAAGAAGCTATGAGTTTAGGTATTAGGTGTTTATTTTTCAAAACAAATTTAAAATAATTAAAAACAACCGCCAAAATAGCTCCTGTTTGAATAAAAATTTCCAAAAATTTATGAAATTCTGTTTGGGGTATATTAAATAAATAAGAGAAAAGAATCAAATGAGCTGTTGATGATATCGGTAGGAATTCAGTTATTCCTTCAACGATTCCAAGTAAAAAATATTTTAACCAATCCATTATTGTATATAAGTTTTATTCTTAATAATTTAAAATACCTTATTTGAAAAATTATCATTCAAGACATCATCAAATTATAAATTATTATATAAACTATTGACAAAAAATAAATTTTGGTTTATAAAATTTTATAGAAGGGAGGTGAGAAAACCCTGTCCTTATGCCATCCGACGGGGGGTAGCCTGAATCTTAACAGGCTACCCCCTTAATTTATTTATAGTGAATTTGTTTTTCTTGAAAATTTTTATGATTATACGCTACTTTTAATTATTTTCTTGACACCCATTGGTTTCCTTTAATATAAAATCTCCATTTTAAAAATTTATGTTCTTCAGCATAATCAATTCCGATCCGAGTTGTTCTGACAATGCCGCGGATAAACGCAGATGATGACGCGGATTTACGCGGATTAATCTTTTTATAGATTGAAGCAGATAATGCAACAGTTTCACGGATATAGTTTGCAATAAATGATAATCTGCGTTGATCTGCGTGTTTATCCGCGTTTATCAGCGTTTTTATTTCATCCTCCACCCAAATTCTTTCACTCATTACCACATCCTCACCCCAAAAACTTGAATCTAATTTTAATTCTTCACAAAGCCTTCCTGGTCCTTTAGGATTTTTTAAATTTAAAACTGGTTCTAAAGCTCTTATTAATACACATTCGGGATAACCTTCTTTATAAGTAGTAATATTTAATTGATAATAGTTGCCATAAACTAAGTAAATATAAATATGGCCACCGCGAAGATATTCTGCTAAATTTCTTTTTGTTACTTTAGCATTCTTTAACTTTAAAATTCTTTTGATAAACAACTCTTCATCATCAACATAATTTTTAATTCTTTCCCAATTTTCTTCAATAATTTTTAATTTCTCTTTTACTGGTTGTTCTCTCTTAGAATAGGCATGAGAAGCTTTATCTTTCGGTCCAATATAAGCTTCAGTTTCAACTATTTTACCAATCAAAAGTTTACCTTTATAGTTTCTAACCAAATATTTTCCTAAAAGCTCTTTAGCAACCTTTAAAGTTGATTGTGTAAAAAATTCTCTTTTTAGTCTCATTAACTTTACAATATAACAATTACTAAATTAATTTAAATTATATAAAAAAATACTATAATTGAATTTACATTTTTAACTTAAATTTTTAACAAAGATAACAACAAATGTATAATAATTTAATTTATATGCAGCTATTATGAAGGATGAAAATTTTTACTTAATCGAATTACATAAAAAAATTTTCATAAGGTAATAAAGAAGATATATCAGAATATAAAAAGTATTTTAAAAGTTATTGGAAAAATTAGTAATTTATTAAACTAGTGTTTAAAAATACATCAATTTACTTGCCGTTTTGCTTATTTGAAAAGAATTAATCACAGAAAATGACCGGGGAAATTTTTAAATTGATAAAAAATAATAAAATAAATATTATACAAGTGATCAACCAATAACCAATGATTATGAAATGTTTCTAAAATGATTGAATTAGTAAGAAAAATAGGAGCTGTATATATTCCATGGAAAATCGGATGAAAAAATTAGCTACGCAAGTTCCTTATTTTTCCAAAAAGAAAAATATCCTAAGGTTAAAATTATTTTAATGAATGGTGTTGGTCATGATTTAGAAAAACTTTTTGATATAAATCAAATCAATAAAATACTTTAATTATTAATAAAAACGAATAGTTTTTATAAATAATTATATCGATATAACCTAATACAATATTTTTAATTCAATATCACCTACCTGTTAATAAAACTTAAATTTCTATGTTAAATTTCTATGTTAAGTTGAGGAAGTTTTGGAATTTTTAAAATTTATGTGGAAAAATAAAGGTTATAAAAATTAATTTCAAAAAATGTCCTTTAATAAAGTATTTTTTAACCCCCATAACAAAAAAACGAAAATAGATAATATTTGTAATTCAAAGTATTTATGGTAAAATTAAATTAAAAGTAATGGTTTATCCACAGACAAAAGAGGAAAATAAGAGCACCCCAATTAAATTTTTCGTTATTGCTGTAGTTTTAGATAATAAAAATAGAATTTTAGGAGTTAAGAAAAAATTACCAGAACCATTTTTAGAACTTTTCAATATAGAGCATGATCCCGGAGAAATATGGTTTACTCCAACTGATTGCCAAATAATAGGTGAAACAAGAGAATCAGCTGCTGAAAGAATAGTTTTACAAGAAACAGGTTATAAAGTAAGAGCAGAATATCAAATTCCAAATACATTAATTATTCACCATTCTCAAAAAGGGAATTCATTTGCTAAAATTTCTGTTTTATGTAGTGCTATTGGTAAAGATGAGAATTTTCAAAAACCCGAATATGTAAAAGAAATTAAATGGTTTACCAAAGAAGAATTATGGCAAAATACATTACCAGAAATAAGAGAAAAGTGGCCAGAATCACTTAAGAGAATTTTAAGTAAGTAAAAATCTGTATCAATAAAAATCATTTTTTTATTGAATTAATTTTAATTATTTTTATAAGAAAACTATGATTAGTAAATATGATAAGTAAACTTTTCCAGATTGTTCTTTATTATTTCTTTTATCCTATTGCAAAATTAGTTTTTAAAATTGAAATAAAAGAAATTGAAAATTTAAACAAAATTGATCCATCTAAAAAATTAATTATCGCAGCTAATCATACTCATTTTTTAGACTCAACTATTGGAGCTTGGGCTTTCACTAAATATCTCCGTTCACTAAAATATCCTTTTTCTAAAATTTTGCCCATTAGATTCATTGCTGGAGCTGAATATTTTGATTTTTTAAAATCTCCACCGTTTTTTCCCATCTCTTTAATAGTAGCTTCTTATGTTAGATTAAATGGTAGTATTCCAGTTTTAAGAGGCTCAAATGATAATTTAGAAAATAAATTAAAAAATGCTGTTAATGTTTTAAATCGCAACGGCAAAATTTTTATATTCCCCGAAGGCAAGATGAGTAAAGATGGAAATTTACAAAAAGGAAAAAGAGGTATTGGTTATTTACATAAAGTTACAAAAGCTCCTATTATTCCTATGGCTTTAATAAATGTTCATCAATGCACCAAAATAAAAAATTTACTTTTATTTATTCTGGGCAAAAAAAGAATTAAAATATATATAGGAGAACCAATTATGGATATTTCGAATTTAGAAGTAGAAGAAATATCTAATAAAGTTATGGAAGAAATAAAAAAATTAATAGAAAAAACAGGAAATTAATTCACAAATGAAATTGTTCAAAAGTATATTAAAGTTTTTTAAATTTTTTTATGAATCTTATTATCCATTTAAAACAAATAGATATTATTTTGCTTTTATTGTTCACCCTCGAAATGTAAATGATGCTAGAAGAGAATTACCGTTTTTTAAATATTTCCCCGATAAATTATTAGAAATAATAATAAATAATATACCACCCTTAATAGTTTCTAGAATCACTGGACTGAAATCTATACATACAAACAGAGAAATTTTTGGTTGTATGGTATCGATTAATCTATTACCCGAAAAAATGTTAAAAAATAGAAATTTAGCAATTAAAAAAATTGTTAAGGCAATAAATATTTCAAAAAGACATGGAGTAAGAATAATAGGTTTAGGAGCTTTAACATCTTCGGTTTCTATGGGAGGTAAAATGCTTTTAGATAAAGTTAAAGATGTTCACATTACCACAGGTCATGCTTATACTGCTTATAATATCGTTTCGATTTTATTAAGCATAGTAGAAAAATTCGGTTTGGAAAGAAATAAATTATCAGTTGGAGTAGTTGGCGCTGCAGGTTCGATAGGTTCTACTTGTAGCAAATTATTAGCTAAAGATGGGTTTAAAAACTTTATATTGATTGATGTAGAGAGAAAGATAGATAGAATAAAAGAGCTTTTAATACCTGAACTAAGAGATATTAGTCCGAATGAATTAAATATAAAAATCACGAGCGATATTCAAGAAATAAAAAATTGTCATTTCGTCATCACTGCTACTAATGCACCAGAGACTATTATTAAACCTGAATATTTATCAGAAGGAACAATTATTTTAGATGATGCTCAACCATCTGATGTTGATCCATCTGTTTTAGAAAAAGACAATATTATTGTAATAGAAGCTGGTTTAGTTCATACCCCTCAAATTCATACCCATTTTAATTTCGGTTTTAAAGATAAATATGATAATTACTCCTGTTTAGCAGAAATTTTAATTTTATCAGCGATTGATTATAATGATCATTTTGTAATTCATAGAGCTAATCTTGAAGCTATAGATAAAATAAAAGAATGGGCAAAGCAACTAAATTTCCGACCCGCTGAATTTCAAAATTTCAAAGAGGTAATATCAGAAGAAAAATTAAATAGAGTTGTTTCTATAATAACAAAAAAAATAAAATGATATTAAATTTAATACCGATTTACATTAATATAGATATTAAAAATTTGATTTTAATATTATTAGTTCCTTTTTATTTTTCTTTAGGTTTAATAATATACATAAAAAACCGTAAAAATATTTCTAACAAATTATTTTTTATTACTCTTTTATCGGTTGTATTCTGGACTGTAAGTATGATATTTTATAGAGGCGCGTTCGATGTTAGCTCAACCTTAATTTGGAGTAGATTGTTATACGCTTCAGCATCATTTATTCCTCTTATTTTTTTATATTTCTCTATTAGCTTAAAATACCATATTTACTTAAAAGATCAAATACCCTCTATTATTAAAAATAAATTATTTCATCTATTCCTAGTTGTACCATTTTTATTAATCTTCTATATTTCAATATTCCCAAATTTCCTTATTGAAAATGTTATTATAATACCAGGTCAAGAAAAAATAATTATTTTTAATAAAACTTTACATTTTATTTACGCTTTATATATAATCTCATACTTCTTAATTGCCTTTTTAATTATATTTGATATTTTTAAAAAAACTACCGGATTAACTAAAACTCAATTGTTTTATCTTTTTATAGGAACTTTAATTTCAGCAATTATTGGAATTGGTTCAAATTTAATATTGCCCTTATTAGGAATTTTTACTTTTAACTGGTTAGGCCAAATAGGAGTTATAACTTTAGTTATTTTAATAAGCTATTCTATTTTAAAATATCAACTATTTGACATCAAAATAATATTAACAGAAGTTTTAGTTTTGTCTCTTCTAATTTTATTGATAGGAAGAATTTTAGCACTTTCTCCTTATAATACTAATGATTTAATTTTAAATTTCGTTAGTTTCATTTTTACCTCTATTTTTAGTTATTTTTTGGTTAAATCTGTTAGAAAAGAAGTTGAGCAAAAAGAAAAGTTTGAACAATTAAACAGAATAAAATCTGAGTTTCTTTCTTTTGCTTCGCATCAAGTCAAAGCACCAATGGCAGTAGTAAAAGGTTATGCTGAACTTATTGCTAAAAATATTGATAATGTTCCCGAACAAGCAAAAGATTTTGCTAAAAAAATAGAGGAATCAGTTAATAATCTTTTGGTTCTCATTGAAGAATTTATGGATTATCGACGAATTGAAGAAGGAAAATTAGAATTACATTTTGAAGAAGTAGAAATTATTAGTTTAATAAAAGAAATTGTTAATAATTTAAATTTACTTGCTAAGCAGAAAAATTTAGAACTTAGTTTTGAAACAAATTTAGAACAGATGATTATTAAAGTAGATAAAGTGAGATTTTCCCAGGTGATTCAAAACTTAATTGATAATGCTATTAAATATACACCCCAAGGATGGGTAAAGGTTAAAGTTTATAGTAAAGATCATAAAGAATTGATAATTGAAGTTAGTGATTCTGGTATAGGGATGTCAAAAGAATTACAATCAAAACTATTTGGCGAATTTGTTCGTGATCCTTCGATTAAAAAAGAAATTATAGGTACAGGACTTGGTCTCTATATTGCTAAAAATATTGTTGAAGCTCATAAAGGAACAATTTGGGCAGAAAGCGAAGGCGAAGGCAAAGGAAGTAAATTTTATATAAAATTACCCCTTGACTATGATAAATCATAGCTCATTTTAATTAAAATACTTTCTTAAACTTCGTTTATACTTTCGGTTTGTTTAACAATTATGATTTTAATACTTTAAGATTTCAATCTAATAAGATATAATTTTTTATGATAATAAAAGAAGGAGAAATTTTAAAAATAAGAGAGCAAAGATTTTTTAGAATTGGCAAAGAGGTTTATAAAAAAGAATTTTACGACCTTAATGCTTTTCACATCGAACAATCAATCCAATTATATTTTAAATATTCTCTTTGGAAGATTCTTGGAGATTTTGAGAAAATTCATAATATAGAAAAGCTTCTTGAGTATTACGCAAAAGCTAGTAATCAAAAGGAAAAAATAAAAAAATTTATTCAAAAGCATGATGAGACTATTAATGATTTAAATATTGTTTACATTGAAAGAGATATTTACCCGCTCAATTTTCCAAAGAACAAATCAACAAAATGTTTTCTTTTGCTAAAGAATTATTAAGAATTCTAAAGATTAATTAATGGGTAAGTATTTTGAAATTCTTTTAGAATCACTTCTTTTTACTTCTAATTCTTCAGCGCCTATTTTTCTTGCTAATTTAATCATTTTACAAACATTTCATAATAATTGGTTATTGGTTGATCACTTACATAATATTTATATCCCCCTTATTATTTTTTATCAATTTAAAAATTTCCCCGGTCATTTTCTGTGATTAATTTTTCTAAATAAACAAAACGGCCATTAAATTGGTACATTTTTAAATATCAAGCTAATATATTTTTAATTTCTTTAATAATTTTAAAGGTTTTTTCTTTATATTTTATCGCCTCTTTTTTTCTTCCTTCCGAAAGAGTTTCATTCAAATTACTTATAGACTTTTGTAATTTAATAATTAAACTAAAATGTTTTTCTAAATCTATAGCTTTAAATAATTCGTATAGTAAACCCTTAGTGCTAATTATTAACACTGGTCCACCTTTTTCTAAACTAAGATTAACATTTTTTTGAGGAAAAAGAAATTTAGAATCAATATAAAATAAAGAAATATCTGAGTATTTTAAGTTAGGACTTTTAATTAAATTTTCTAATTCTCTTAAAAAATCTAATAAAGCTTTTCTAATATTTTCTGTATTTTTCTTAATTAAATTTTTACTAATTCCATAATAAGTATCTTTTTCTCTTGCTTCTCGTAATTTTTCGTAGATTTGTAAATATAATTTATTATTTTTCATTGATGCTTAATTATCATAATAACCTGAAAATTTTTATAATAAAATTTTACAATACAATAAAATATCAATCTATCGACTTAAGAAGTAGATAATTTGAAGGTAAATTTTAAAAATATAAATGAATTCAACAATAAACCTCTTAATCATCTTCTGTGGTATAATACTCAAAATATATGGAGGCTATACATTATATTTACTAAAATGATTAATTTATGTTAATCTTATGATAAGTTTTAAAATACATTCTATTTTATTTTGCGATATTAAATTCTTAAGAATTGAAAATAAAGCATTAATCCATAATAGTCAACTTGTGGTTCATTCAAAAGAAAAAGTTGCTTTAATTGGAAGAAATGGAAGTGGGAAATCGACCTTGATTAGATTAATTATAAATTTTTATGATAAAAAAAACTGTTCCCGAAGATATAGATTTTTCTGGTAATGTTTTTATATCCCCTGAATTTAAAATAGCTTATTTACCTCAAGAAGTTAAACTACAATTTTCTGGTACTGTTGAAGAATATTTAGAATGGACAGGTGGTGAATTTGCAAGATTAGTTAAAAGATATAAAGAACTTTCCGAAAAAGAGGAGTTTTCACCTGAAGAAACAGAAGAATATTCTCAAATAATTGAAAGAATGACTCAATTTAATTTATGGGATTATGAAGGAAGAAGGGGTAGAATTTTAAAAAAATTAAACATCAGCTCAGAAATTCTCAAAAGAAATATTCAAGAAATATCTGGCGGTGAAGCTACAAAAATAGCTTTAGCCGGGGTTTTACTTTCTGATGCTAATTTTTGGATTCTTGATGAACCAACTAACAATTTAGATAAAGACTCTATAGATCTACTTTTTGAAGAAATGAGAAGATTTAAGGGAGGAATTTTATATATTACTCACGATCGAAGACTTTTAAATATTTCTTCTAAGATTTTCGAGATAGATGAAGAAACCAAAACTTTAAGAGTTTGGGGAGGGAATTATGAATTTTATAAAAAAGAAAAAGCGGAAGAGTTTTTAGCGAGGATAAGGAAATTTGAGGAACAAGAAAGAAAGAGGAAAAGACTAGAGAAAGCTATCGAGGAGTTAAAGAAAAAATCTCAAGAGTTTGAAAAAATGAGTCGTGATGCTTTTTATAGAGCAAAAGGAGCTAAAATAGCCAAACAAGCTAAGGTTCAAGAAGAAAGAATTTTAAGAGAACTTTCTCAACTTACAGAACCTAAACCTCCGGAAAGACCAGAGTTTTCAAAACCTCAGCCAGAAGTTTTTAAAGGAACCATACTCTCAATTAAAGGATTATCTTATTCTTTTAACAACGAGATTTTAATTAATATCCCTCATTTAATTTTAGAAGCCGGAGAGAGACTTTTAATTGAAGGACCAAATGGTTCAGGAAAAACAACTTTGATTAGAATAATTCTTGGTGAAATAAAACCATCAGAAGGAGAAATAACTCTTAAAGAAGGTATTAGAATCGGATACTTACCCCAATCACCTAAAATCGAAAATATTGACCAAAAAGTTTATCAATTTCTAAAAAATGAATACAGCATTAATGAAGGAGAGATTAAAGCTATTCTTAATAGAATAAAAATTCCCAATGTTTTTAACTTAGAACTTAGAAATTTAAGTATCGGTGAGATAAGAAGACTTCAGCTTGCAGCTATTTTATTTAAAAATCCAGACCTTTTGATCTTAGATGAACCTACAAATCATTTAGATGTTTACACAATAGAAGAACTTGAATCTGCTTTAAAGGATTACCAGGGAACTATTGTTTTCGTTTCCCATGATGAATATTTTATCAATAATCTAAAACCTACGCAAAGAATAATATTATATATAAAAATAATCGTTTACCTATCGATTTTAATAAGAAAATAGCTAGAGAAATAAATAATACAAATAGGAAAATATTTCAAAAATTCAATAAACTAATATAGATTAAGGAAAATTTGGTAGGAAGTTTTTATTTGAATATAGATATTAACAAATTGGGGTTGTTTTTTAAATTTTTAATTATTGGTTTATAATTATTTTATGGCCGAGCAAAGGCCTAAAAAATTGATGCTAATCGATGACGAAAAATCATTTTGTGAGGTTATTTCTTTCGCTCTAAAAAAGAGGGTTTTGAAATAATATGTTTTTACAACGCCAAAGAAGCTTTATTAAAAATTTTTGAAAACTTACCAGACTTAATTTTATTAGATATTTCTATGCCAGAAATGAATGGTTTAGAATTATTAGTTCACCTAAAGAAAGATTTAGGAGAAAAATGTCCTCCAATTTTAATACTAACTAATCTTAAGTATACTGATAGCGGAGAAGCAATCAACAATGATTTTGCAAAATCAATCGGGGCAGTAGGGGTAATAAATAAATCTGAAGATTTAGATGAGTTAATAAAAAAAATAAAAAATTTACTTAATGAATCAACCAATTAGAAGGAATAAATATTTCAATTAGATAAATAATTAATTATATTTTTTATCTTTTCGGAATCTTCTTTTTTAACTAATTCGTAATTTTCGTTTTGGAAGCCAAATTCTTTAATTAGTTTGCTTATTTTTTCTCCTCCTAAAAAATGATACATATTAACATAATCAGCACCTTTTTTGTATAATTCAATTGTATGAAAATAATTGGATGAATTACAAATAAATATTCCCCTAGGATTAAGTTTTTTATAATTTTCTAAGATAAAAATATTTATCTCAAATTCAGGAATGGTAGAGAATATTAATTTAAATTTATCTAATCTAATTTCATCCCATAAATCAATTTCGCTCGCGTCAGCGTAAATTATTTTATAATCTTGTTTTAGTAATTTTTTAAACTTATCATAATTATATTCAATAATTAAAATTTTATTTTTTAATTCTTCAAAATTAGCCAAAAAACTATAACCTGTTCTATCACAACCAATTAGTAAAACATCATAATCATTTTTTAAAATATTTTCATCAATATTGTGTTTATCTTTTATCTTGAATAAGCGTCTAAAAATAAAATTAAATATACTTTCGGAATGATAAACTAAATAAGTAGAAACGAAAATAGTTATTAAGCCAATTAATGATATTAAAGAAAGGAATTCATTACCTAAATAACCCAATTTATTTCCTAAAGCGATAAATATAAAAGAAAATTCGCTAATTTGACCAGAAGTTAAGCCTAAAGTAAAAGATGTTTTGTGGTTAATTTTCAATAGTCTAAGAATAATATACATTATTATAGGATTACCAAATATTACAAATAAAGAAAAAATTATTGCTGGAATTATATAATTATCTATATACGGAACAAAAACATTAAATCCTAAATAGATAAAGAAAATTATTAAAAAAAAATCTTTAATTGGCTTTAATCTAAATTTTATTTCTGAACTAAAAGACATATTAGCTAATGTCATACCTGCTATTAAAGCACCAACTTCTAAACCTAAACCTAATATTTTGAAAATTGAAGCAATTAATAACAAAAAGGAAATTGAAAAGAGAAATATAACTTCTTTCGATCTAACAACCAATTTTTCTATTAATGGGAAAAACAAAAAACTTAGCAAGGGAATTAGTATTACTAATATTAAAGAAATAACTAGATTATCAGTATTAATAATTTTTTCACCAATAGGCAATAGAGGAAAAATGATCAATAAGAGTATGGCAACTAAATCTTGAACAATTAAAAATCCTATTGCTAATTTACCATACAGCTTTTCTAAATCACCTTTATCTGAGATAAGTTTAATCATTATAATTGTACTACTAAAAGAGAGAGCAATACCCAAATATAAAGCTTCAATATAATTAAATCCTAATAATAATGAAAACAGAAAACCAATTAATATAGTAAATATTTCTTGAAGAGTACCAATAATTATTGATTGCCTACCAACTTCTTTGATTACTTTTAACTTTAACTCTAAACCAACAATAAATAACATAAAAGCAACGCCTAATTCAGCAAAAATACTTACAATACTTTTAGTTTCCAATGAAGAGATTAAATAACTACTAACTAAAACACCGGTTAATATATAACCAATTATCAAAGGTTGTCTTATTAAATTAAGAATTAAACTAATTATTAGTGATATTACTAATATGACTGAAAGTTTGAATAAAAATGGGATTTCTATCATTTATTTCAAAAATTAATAAAATTTATAAATATGGATTCTTAATAAGGATACAGCCAACTTCGGCATCTCTTAGCCCAGTATACAATTCTAATTCTTTATTATCTCTATGAAATCTTTCAAATCCACCAGGAAAAATTACATCTTCATATCGCGGAGATTTGCTTACACTAAGTGGGAAATCATTACTTTGGGCAATTATTTGATAATCATAAATTGAAAAATCTTGAGGATTAAATTTAAAAGCAATAGCACAATAATGAAGATTACCTTCTTGATCTTGATCGCCTTTATGGGCTAAAACGCCTAAAATACCATTACCTAAATAATAAACATCGTTTGTTCCTACCCATTCATTGTCTGAAATTGGTAATTGAATCATTCTTCCCGTATTTTGGTTAATAACTTGAAGTTCATCTAAGTTATTAATTTCCAAGTAGCTTATTCTACCTCTTTTGTCTCTTCCTACTTTAGGCCTTAAAAATACACCGATTTTTCCTTCAAATTCTATTAAGCGAATATCTTTCATACCAATTGGTCCTTCAGTAATTTTCTTTAGATTATCCAAATTGGGTCCAAAATAAAATTCACTTCTAATTATCCAATTATCAGGATCAGTTTTGTCTAAAACTCTTACTACAACTAAAAGTAAGTTATTATTTATAGTTGTTATTTGTGGATCTTCAAATTCAAATTGAGATAAATGCCAGTCTTTTCTTTGCCAAATCCCATTTTTAAACACAAATGGATAAACTTTTGAACTGTTAGTTCGAGTATCTTCAACCCTAGCTAAAATATATTTTTCTCCATTAATTATAAAAGGTCTTGAGGGATTATAAACATTCTCGTGGGGCTGATGTTCAAAAATTAATATTTTGCCTCGAGGTATTCTTTCCTTGCTATGGTTTTCTTGATTATTTTTATTGTTGTTATTAGTTAAGTTTAACTCTGGATTCATATTTGACATCGAACACAATAAAAAGTACTTCTATTATTTATTTTTACTCTCTTAATTTTTGTTCGGCAAATTGGGCATAGTTCATTTTCTTTATTATAAACCAAAAAATAATTTTGATAATTGCCTTTACTTTTATCTGGTTTAAGATATAGCCTTGAACTTGTCCCCTCGTGCCTGATTGCTTTTTTTATAATTGTTTTAATTGCCTGAAAAAGTTTTTTTAATTGATGATGGTTAAGTTGATTTGCTTTTTGAAAGGGGTTAATTTTCGATAAAAACAATATTTCATTAGCATAGATATTACCAATGCCAGAAATTTTATTTTGATTCATTAATAATAATTTAATTTTTTGTTGGGAATTTAAACAAATTTTTTTGAATTCGTTGAAAGTTATTTCTAAAGCATCTTTGCCTAAATTATTAATTTCTTGATTTAAATTATTTTTTTCAATAATCTTTATCCAACCAAATTTTCTTAAATCATTAAAAATTAAACAACCTCTATTTAGTTTAAAAATTACTCTAGTATGTCTTGTTATTTCGTTGCAATCTTGTGTATAAATTAATTGACCAGACATTTTTAGATGAATCATCAAATCGTAAGAATTATTTAATTTGATTATCAGAATTTTTCCTTTTCTCTCTACCTCAATAATTTTTTTATTGATTATTTTATTTTTGTCACCTCGGAAAGATTTTTTATTAAAAATTTTTATTGCCAAAATTTTTCTATTTCGAATATAATGATCCAAATATTTTTTGATTGTTTCTACTTCAGGTAATTCGGGCATCTTTTAATATTATCGTAATTTTACTTTATTAATAATTTTAATGGTTTTATTAAAAATAAGTTATAAGTTAATTTATAATAAATGGAATGAAATCAACAGATTATAACCAACATAAAAAAAGGAAATATGAGCTATTCAAAATAATAACATTGTCAATATTTTTTGTAATCGAAATTCTGTTTTTCATAATTTTTTTCATGCTTTTCTGGCAATCATTTACTAAAAATAAAGGAAATCCTTTTTTAATAGGCGAAATAAAGAAAGAAATCTTAAACAACATACCTACTTGGAAAGAAGAACAAATTGGAGAAATAAAAATTGAGAAAGAAATAGATTTATACCAAGATCAAGAAAAAGAATTGTTAGTTAGATTAGCTGATTGGGGTGGAGCAGCGGTTGATGTTTATTTATTATTTCAAATAAAAAACAATAAATTAAAATTAATTAAAACTAAAACAGAAGATAACAAAATAAATACTATGTTTTTAAGCCAAGGAAGTGGTGGAGCAGGTAGATATGGCTTTGATTTTCAAATCCTCCCAGAGCAAGGTATAGTATATCAAGCTAATTATTATGCCTACAACTCTACGGGAGATAGTTGTTCTGCGGTTGCCTATTTTTTTGACAAAGAAAATGGATTGTTAATATATGACAAAAACTTAAGCAAAAAATATCAAAAAGAATATTGTACAGAAATATGTAAAAATGTAACTAATGAATTAAAAGAATATTTTGTTAAAATATGTGGAAATAATCAATAGACTAAATAATTACTAAATGTTCTTAAATGGTTATTCTACAAAAATTTAGCAAATAAAAATAATTATGAAAAATAATAAAAAAAGTAAAATTTTATATCAAAAATATTATCCGAGTCTTATTCCTCTCTTAATAGCTAATAGTATACCATTAATTGGTTTAATTTTCTTCAACTGGAATTCAGCAGAAATATTGTTTTATTATGCATTAGAAAATATTCCTATTGGCTTCTATACTGTACTAAAAATGATCAAGGTTGGTATTTACAAAAAAATTAATATTTATAAAGTTATAGGCTTAATATTAGTTTTTATGATTCATTATTCAGGATTCGTCTTTGGTCATCTTCTTTTTGTTATTATTATCCTCTCAGAAAGCATCTCTAATAATACAAATATAATGCTTACAAATTATAATTTTTCACACCAAATTCTAATGGGCTTGCTTTTTTATTTCTTTAGCCATGGAATATCTTTTAAGGTTAATTTTATTGACAAAGAGGAATATAAAAAATATACATTAAAATATTTATTTACATTGCCTTATAACAGAATAGCGGTTGTTCATATATCAATTTTTATTGTTTTTTTCACTATTTTAATGTTTAAACTTAATTTTGTTTCTTTATTAGCAATCACTTTATTAAAATTATTTTTAGATCCAAAATTTCATATCAGAGAGAGATTAAGGGCAGGTTAAAATTTAAATATGATAAAAAAAATATTTTTCTTAAATTTAATTTTGGTTTTAGGTTTTGCTTTCGCACAGGATTATCAAAATTACAAATTATTTCTTTCTAGCGATAAATTATATCAAGGTGATGTTTTAATTGTTAAATTATCATTACCTAATCAAATAGCTATTCAAGAAGCTTATTTGGGCAAAATAAAAATTAACTTTATCCAAACTACAGATAATCAGTTTATTGCTTTTGTAGGCATCGGAGCTAAAGAAAAGCCTGGAAATTATAAACTAAATATTTACCTCACTAATAATGAAAAAATTGAAAGAAGTATAAAGATTTATAAAAGAAATTTTCCAATTACTGAACTAAAAACTACACCAGAATTAGAAAAAAAAGGATATACGCCTCAAAGAATAGTCAATAATCTGAAATACGAAAATGAAATTGTCAATAACATTACTTCGAGATCTACTAACCAAATTTATTTCAAACAAAAATTTCAACCACCATTAAAACAAATTAAAATCGTGGGCGATTATGGTAATATAAGAAAAAACGGTAATAATGAAGTTCAACATTTAGGAGTTGATCTCGATGGTAAATTAGGAGATTCCGTCTATGCTATGAATGAAGGGAAAGCAGTTTTGGCTAAAAAATTAATTAATTATGGCAATACTATCATTATTGATCATGGCGGAGGTATTTATTCTTTGTATTTACATTTAAATAAAATTTATGTTAATGAAAATCAATATGTTAAACCAGGACAAATAATCGGTGAGGTTGGCAACACGGGGTACTCTTTAGAACCTCATTTACATTTATCAATTAAGGTTAATAATCAATCAATTGATCCTATGAAATTTTTAACCACCGCTAATAATTTTTTATTTTCTGAAATTAAATCAACTAAGGTAGAAAATTTTAACCTTCAAGCAAATATTCACAATCTAATGAAAAAAATAAGTTGGGGATATGAAGAAAATCATCAAAGAGAAATTGATACGATTATTATTCATTCATCCTACAATCCTTTCGGTAATGACTATTATAATGTCAATAAAATTTTACAAATTTATAAAAATTATGGTGTATCTGCTCATTATTTAATTGATCGTCAGGGTAATATTTATCAATTAGTGGATGAGAAAAATATTGCTTATCACGCCGGAAAAAGCAAAATGCCTGATGGAAGAACAGGTGTTAATTATTTTTCTATTGGTATAGAATTAATTTACCATAAAAATGAATCACCTAATGAAATTCAATATGCAAGCTTAAATAGATTAATTAAAGATATTAAATCTCGACACAATATAAAATATATTTTGGGACATCAAGATATCGCTCCAGAAAGAAAAGATGATCCTTGGAATTTTGATTGGAATAAAATAGAAAAATAAAATCTACTTTCTTATTTTAGTAAGTTACTATATTTATTAACAATCCCAATTTTTTCCCACTGTAAACCTAAGCCTAAATATTTTCCTGAATCTGTTAAATAAAGAACTATAAGAACTACAATATAAATAATATGCTCATCGATCAGCGGATTATGATCAGGAGGTAAAAAGCCAGCAAGGTACATTAAAGCAAGCATAACCACACCAAAAAATGTTGAAAGCTTCATTGCTATACCTAAAAATAGACCTAAGCCTATACCTAACAAACCTAACATAAACAACCAATCAATGACTGGATTACCTGCTAATGATTGGAAAAAAGAAGCAAAAGGTCCTTTAGTGGCGAATTTTAAAAAACCAAAAGTTGGTGAACCACCATTAATCCAAGCTTCTTCACAAAAATAATTAACTATTTGTGTTTGTGAATCACGACAGGTTGCAAAACCTAAACCTAAAAATTTATCAAAAAATGCCCAAAGAAAAATAAAACCTATAAACAACCTTAAAAGACCTAAAAATATTTGGGCTTTTTTGTCCATTTTTAAAATATGTTTATAAATCCCGACTAATAAATTTTTATAATATTTCTAATTTAATTATAAGCTTAATTTTTGACCAAAGTATTCAATTTGTGAATAACAAAAGAAAAATTTAAATTGAATAGCAATTTATTTGTTATAATTTAAGGAGTAAATTTAAGCAAAAACAAAAATTTATGAAAAAAAATTTCTTATTTTTAGTTTTAATATTTTTTTTACTTTTCTGGGGATTAATTTTATTGATAAAAAATAAAACACTAAGCATAGAAACAATTAACAATAATCCTATTAATATCTCAACTCCAACTCAAGAAAATAAAAAAATAAAATTATTATTTGCTGGAGATATAATGTTAGACAGAAGTGTAAAAATTAAAGTTGAAAAAAAGTTTAATGGAGATTATTCCAGTCTTTTTAATAATATTAAAGATTACCTTAATTCATTTAATTATGTGGTAGTTAATTTAGAAGGACCAGTATCTAATAGGGGAGTAAAGGTAGGAAGTATTTACTCTTTTAGAATGAGTCCAAAGATTTTATCTGCTCTAAATGATACTAACATTAAAATTCTTAATTTAGCTAATAATCATATTTGGGATTATGGTCAAGAGGCTTTTTTAGATACTTTATTTAATTTAGAGAAAAACAATCTTTATTATTTTGGTGCTGGAAAAAACAAAAATCAAGCCTACGGTGGTTTAATATTAGAAAAGTATGATAATAAAATTGGAATTATTGGTTTCAGTGAATTTTTAAAAAATATTCAAGCAAATGACAATAAAGCAGGGATTGCTTATTTAGATGAAGAAATTTTTAAAAAATCTATCAAAGAATTAAGAAAAAAAGTTGATATATTAATAATTACTTTTCACTGGGGGAATGAGTATCAATATGAACCTAATAAAAAACAAAAATATTTTGCTCGATTGGCAATTGATTTGGGCGCTGATTTAATTATTGGTCATCATCCACACATAGTTCAAAAAATCGAAAGGTATAAAAATAAATTTATTTTTTACTCTTTAGGTAACTTTATTTTTGATCAAAATTTTTCAAAAGAAACAATGCGTGGTGGATTAGTTGAATTAGAAATTGAAAATCGAAATATTAAAAATATTTATTTTAGATGGAGTTATTTAAATAATAATTTTCAAATAGAAAAAATTAGTGAACCTTTATTAGTCTATGATTTAAATGGTAGATCTCTTCTTTTAAAGATTGCCGATGAACCAAAAGAATGGGAGCAGGGTTTAATGTTTGTTAAACTTTGCAGTAGTCCGCGTATAGTCTGCGATAGTCAGCGTTCTCTTGATTTTGATGGTATGATTTTTATTTTTCCTGATAAACAAATTCGTTATTTCTGGAATAAAAATACTTTTGTTGATTTAGATGTTTATTGGCTTGATGATGATAAAATTATCGGTAGAGATTTTTTACCTTCAATTGAAAAAACTAAAGAAATTAAAACGATTAGTTCAAATAAACCAGTGAATAAAGTAATTGAAGTTATTAAATAATTTAAAATTTGCTTATTGGGCAATTTTTAAGATGATTTAAAATTTTTATAGTCGTTATTAACCACTTAAAAAATAATGGATAAAAGTTTGCAAAGTTCAATCATCGCCGGAATATTTCTTTTTATTCTAACAACATTTTGGTTTGTCTATGAATATTCAAAAACCATTCAGCCACAAAGAACTTTTTCAGTTTCAGCAGAGGGCAAAGAAATTGCTATTCCTAATATTGCTGAATTAAAAATTGGTCTTATCAGTGAAGGGAAAAATTTAGTTGAAGTCCAAAAAGAAAATACAGAAAGATTTAATCTTGTAATAAATTTTTTGAAAGAGCAGGGAATTAATGAAAAAGATATTAGAACAGAAAATTATTCAATTACACCAAAATATCGTTACGATAAAGTTATGGAGATAGTTGGTTATACTGTTAGTCAAAGTCTTTCAGTAAAAGTTAGGGATTTAAACAAAGTTGGAGTAATTTTAGGTGGTGCTGTAAAAAATGGTGCGAATAATGTTTCAGGTCCAAATTTTACTGTTGAAGATGAGAAGGTTTATTTGGATAAAGCTAGGGAAAATGCAATTAAAGAAGCAAAAGAAAAAGCTGAAAAAATTGCCAAAGCTGCAGGATTCAGATTGGGGAAAATTATAAGTATTACTGAATCGTTATACACGCCACCGCCAGTTTATTTTGGGATTGCAGCTGAAAAGGCTGAATCTATACCAACACCTAAAATTGAACCTGGCTCTCAAGAAATAAAAATTACCGTTACGATTACTTATGAAATTAAATAAATTATTATGGTAAACAGAGAAAACCCTGAAAGAGTTGTTATTAATACAGAAACACTAAAGGAAACTCAGCAAAGAATTAGAAAAATTTTGGAATGGTGCCGTGATTATTTACGCCAAAATTATCCTAACTTAGTAATTGATGATAGTTTAAGGATAGATCCTGCGAAATTTATAACAATCATTAATAAAAATGAGATTGATCAAGATTTAAATGAAGTATCAGAAAGAGAACAACAATTTCAAGAAAAAAAACCAATTGGAATAGATTTTAGTAGTGGTGAAGTTTTAGAGATTTATAAAACAGCTTTACTCAATAAAATTTTAAGTCAAGATTATGTTATTGTAAGAACCTCTAAATATGACGATTATTTCAACGGAGTAGACAATATTATTTTAGATAAAAATACTGGAGAAGTGATTGCGGCTATTGATGATATTGCTGATACTATGTCGCAAAGATTTATCACTAAAAAGAAAAATATTATTAACAGGAATTTGAACAAAGGTGGGGTTATAAAATACGGTTTAAGTATTGATAAAGAAAGCAAAGAAATAATCATTACTAAATATCTTGAGGGGATTCCAATTATTTATATAGCTTTAGATGAGAAACATCTTTATAAATTAGTAGAACAATTCGATAATCCCGAAATAGAAAATAAATTTATAGAATTTGTAATTAATTTAATTCAGTTAATAATTTCTGAGATCGATCTAAAGAAAAATTTAGTTAAGGGAATAGATCAAGAAGAAATAAATAAAAGATTAGAAAATTTAAAAAGATTAGTAAAAAGCTTAGAACAAAGGCAGAAAGAACTTTCTGGACGACAAAAATAATCTCAATTCAATAAAATCTTTATAAAGATTTCTCTTTCTCTTGGTCCGTTAAATTCAATTAAGATTACTCTTTGCCAAGTACCTAAAATTAATTTTTTATTTTCAAAGGGAAGAAGTAGGGAAGTACCAACAACTGAAGATAAAAAATGGTCAGGGAAATGTTCTGGATTATGAGGATGAATATAATTTCCTTTAGGTGTAATTTTCTCAAGGGCAGTTAAATAATCTTTTTCAGCTCCTGGATCTAAATCAGTAGTTGTTAAAGCGCAAGTAGTATGAAGAAGAAATAAATAAACTAAACCATTTTGATATTCTTGAAGGGATAAAAATTTTTCAATATCGTTAGTAATATCAATAATTTCTTTGCTTTTCTTAGTCTTTATAGTTAAAATTTTTTTATTTATATTAGTCATTTTAAATTATTAAATATGTTTAAAAAAAGAATTTATCTTTTATTTTTTCTATCACTTATTGCGTTATTGACCTCAATTTATTTAACTATTGAACATTATAACAAAAGATTACCTTATTGTATTATAAATACTAAATGTGATATTGTCTTAACAAGCAAATATAGTGAATTTTTGGGTATTCCGCTTTCTTTATTGGGAGTAATTTATTTTTTTATTAATTTAGTGTTGTTATATTTATTTTTAAAAAATAGATTTAAAAAACAATATCTAATATTATATAATTTTATTGGGGCAAGTGTGGGGTTAATTTTAATTTACATTCAAATCTTTATCTTAAAAAATTTATGTATTTATTGTTTAACAGTTGATTCTATTTCTATTATCAATCTTTTTCTTATATTTTTTCTATAAAGATGCTTCATTATCCAAATAGAGAAGAAAATTATCGAAGAAGAAATAGACCAAGGAGAATTAGAAGAAATGAAATTCCTTTTAATCCTCATAGAAGAAGATTTTTAAAATCATTAGGGGTAGTAGGAATAATACTATTCTTAGGTGGACGGAATTGGCTATCAAAATTAATTTTTTCTAAAGAACCAGAACATAAAAAAGAGGAAAAAGAAATATTGAAAGAAATAAACGAAAAATTAGAAAAAATTGAGAACGAAAAATCGTTTAATCCCGATCAGGAAATAACAGTCAACTTAGATTCATATTTAGAAGAATTTATTAAAACAAATTATTTAAGTGACTTAATAGAAAAATATTTCAATAAAGATAACAAAATAAACCCTTATAAAATTTTAGAGAATTTATGGGATGCAAAAATCAGCATAGTAGAAAATAATGATAAGAAGGAATTTTTCAAAAAACTAAAATCGGCAATTTTAGAAAGTTATAAACAAAACCCAGGAGCAAAAATTGATTTAAAAAAATTTTTTGAATATCTTGAGTTATGTTTAGGTGAAAGTTTATTATTGATTGATTTTGAAAAAATATCGATGGAATTTAATTTTTCTGAAGATCAAAAAACATTAGCCCAAATTCTTTTTCAGGATGAAGAATTTATAAAATATTTAAAATTAGCTTTAATAATTATCATTCTCAATGAAATAAGTTTTTGTTCTAAAGAGAATCCGGAAATTAATCTTATTGTTTTAGAGTATCTAATTTCTAATTTCGGAATTAATTTTATAAGTTGTATACCTGCAGTTTATGACGAAGAATTATCTTTTGGACCATTTCAATTAACCGACAGGGTAGTTGGCGAAAATACATCTGACGCAAATTATCCTATTACAAAAATTAATGAATGTTTAAAAGATGAAGATGAATTTAGGAAATATCAATTGCCAACTAATTTAGAAAATTTTAGGAATCGAGATCATTATTTAGGAGAAATATTTTTAATTTACTATTTTTTATGTCGTTATATTAAAAAATTAGATAAACAGCGAATATCTAATTTAATAACTATGATAAAAAATCGAGAAGAAAAAAGAAAAGAAGTTTATAATGATCTATTAATGATGATTTGTGCTTGTCATCATGGTGGTGAAAGTAATTTGAAAGAATTTTTAAAACCAGAAAGCAAAAGAAGTTTTAATGAAAATGTAGAAACTTATTTAGAAAGGGCTAAATTACATTTAAATTTTTTTTCTTGAATTAAAAATTATTTAATAAACTATGAGTAAAAATAAATTAATTAATTTAAAAGAATTGATAAATTTTTCTATAAGTATTGCTCAAGAAAGCGGGAAATTATTGGAAAAACTTTTTAGAAAAGAAGAGGCTATTATTAGAGGAACATCAAAGGAAATAAAAACATTTTATGACCAATTAACTGATGAAATTATTAAAAAAAGAATTGAAAAGAAATTCAGAGACCACTCTTACTTAACAGAAGAGACAGGTTTAGTTGATAAAAATTCTGACTATTTGTGGATAATTGATCCTCTTGATGGAACAGGAAATTTTGTTAATCACAATCCATTTTTTTCTGTTTCTATTGCTTTGTGGTATAAAAATCAGCCATTATTGGGTGTAATTGAAGCACCAATTTTAAGGGAACGATTTATTGCTATCAAAAGTAAGGGTGCCTATCATTATGATTTAAATAAAAAAATAGAAAAAAAGATTGCCAAGTTATCATCGATAAATATTTTAGAAAATAGTTATGTAATCTATTGTGAGGGAAGCGAAAAAAATAAAAAGAGAATATTGAAAATTTTTAAAAATATTTATCCTTATGTAAAAGAGGTAAGAAAATTAGGCTCGGCTGCTTTGGAATTAGCTTGGATTGCTTTAGGAAGAGCGGAAATTTATTATACTACTCAAATATCTTTATGGGATATTGCTGCTGGATTAATTTTCGTTAAAGAAGCTGGTGCTGAAATATATAAATTCAATGGACAAAAATATGACTGGAGTGATTTTCCAAATAATTTATTAGGTAAATTTGATCTAATTGTTAGCAAGCCAGATTTAAGTAAAGGTTTTATTTCTCTAATTTCAAAAATCTAAATTTAATTGATCGTTGTTTCCCTGATTATTATTTCTTTCAACTTTTTCTTTGTAAATAGCAACAGCTTTTCGTGCTAAATATCTAAAACATTTTCTTGAAACTTCAGTATAAGTTCTAAAATCATTATTAATATTGACTCCGATAGGACCTTCTGCAGAAACTATTTGAGTTTTAAAACGACGAGTTTGAGAATAATCAGGAGGGAAAATAAAACTTTTTACTAATGTTACATTATGTCTGTTGATTATTTCGAAATTAATTCTAAAATTATTCCAAACATCATAACCAACAAAAACTGGCTGTTTTTTAACACTTTCGGAAGCAGTCACTTGTTCCCATTCTTGTTCACTTTCAAAATAATGCTCTCCGCCTTCAAAATTGAATCTTAGTTGTTCCATTTTCTTATTAATTAATTTTAATTCAAAAGTTAAATAAAATTAATTTATAATTAATAATTAAAAAATGAAACTTTTTGATACTCATTGCCATTTAAATATTCCTCCATTAAAAGAGATATATTTAGAAGTTATTGAGGACGCTAAAAAGAATAATATTGAATATTTTCTTATCCCTGGAACTAATTATGAAGATTGTTTAACCGCTTTGGAAATTTCTAATCAATTTGATAATGTTTATTCTGCGCTTGGATTTCACCCTAATGAATTAACTAAAAGAGACTTAAGAGAATTAATTTTAGACTTAAATGATTTAAAAAAACATTTTGAGAATCATAAAGTAATCGCTATTGGAGAAATAGGTTTAGATAGAAAGGCGGGTAATTTTGAATTACAACAAGAATTATTAATCCTGCAAATAAAATTAGCCAAAGAGTATAAAAAACCTTTAATTATTCACAATCGAGAAATGAGCGAAGAATTATTAAAAATTTTAAAAAATGAATGGGATGATTATTTTAAACATAATATTGTTTTCCATTGTACTGAACCAGATGAAAAGATTTTAAAATTTGCTAAAGAAAAAAATCTCTATTTAGGATTTGATGGTGATTTAACTTATAATGAAGTAAAACAACAATTTATCAAAAAAGTACCTTTAGAACTAATTGTTTTAGAAACAGATTCTCCATTTTTACTACCTGAACCAATTAGAAGTTTTATTAAACATCAAACTCATAAAGAGGAAATTAGATTTTATCCTAATAAACCAGAAAATTTAGTTTTAATTTTTCAATTTTTATCAAAATTATTAAATATTAATCCTGAAATTTTATCTGACCAAATTTTAGAAAATAGCTTAAAGCTTTTTAATCTAAAATGAAAGAAGGATTATCTAGTAATAATTCTAATTTACCTGATCAAATTAAGCAAATAATAGAACCAAGCGAAGAGGATAAAATCTTAATAAAAAAATTTGAGGATATTTTGAATAATACATCAAATGAAAACATTAAATTACTCGTAAAAGCAATAATCAAATTTTTATCTGCTAATATTATTATTGATACCTTTGAAAATCATCAGCAGAGAAGAGAATTTATAGACTCGCTTGATCCTCAACAAGTTGAATTTATTTTAAATAATAGGTTGAGGGCGAATATTTTTTCTCCTATTTTAGAATTAATAGAATTAAATAATATGTTTTTAGAAGATGAAAATTTTAAAAAAGAATTTGATGAATTATTTGAAACAGCTAAAAATTACAGAAATTTTAATATAGAGGAGAAATTAAATTTTATAGAAAGAATGAAAAATTTTTGTGTTATAATATATAAAAAAATAAAAGAGCCTACCAATTTGAATTGATAGGCCCAAACCACTTTTAGAAGAGGGCTTTTAAGTTGTCATCATTTATATTGATAGAACCCTCTTCATAAAAGTGATTATCACATTCCCTGCGTAAGCAGGGGGTAATTCTTAGTAAATATCTATCTCCATCTGGGGAGATGTACTCATAAAAATTAGACCCCTCGACATCGAGGAAGGGGCAATTTATCTTCCTACAGAAATCATTTACTTCTTCTACCGGTCCAACAACTTGACCATTCGGTAAAAGAAGTAAATCAAGAACTTCTTCCATAGTTTCACCTCCTACTTGAATTTTACAAAAAATATATTAAAATTTCAACCATCACACTACAAGGAGGTGGGTCGGATATGAAAATATTTGTAGTTTCCGAATCATTTTTAGTGGGGATGTATTCCCCACTTGATTTAGATTTGTGTTTAGATTGCCCCTTCGGAAAGGAAGGTGCAATAAGGTACTGGCTTTCTGAAAGAAAAGAAGAGGGCCAGTGTCTTGCAATAATTTGCGAGAGGAGGGACTGTGATGTGTGGGGTAATAATAAAATTTCTGCATCTGTAAAAATCGATGAAATTTATGAATGAATTTTATTAAAAAGAATAATCCCACACAGCCCTCCTTTTTTTTCTTTTATAATTAAATTATTATGAAGAAAATTATTTTTTTCTTAATAGATGGTTTAGCGGATTTTGCTGATAGGAAAACACCATTAAGATTAGCAAAGAAAAATTTTTTAGACAGCATCAAAAATAAAATTCATCTATCTTATATCTATCCGGTTGAAAAAAAATATTGGCCTAAACAAGGTAATTATAGTGTAAGTGGTATTGCTAATTTACATCTTCTTGGTTATAAAATTAAACCTAATCAATTTAAACGGGGACCATATGAAGCAATTGGAAGTAATATAGAGTATAAAAACGGTTGGTTAGCTTTCAGAGCTAATTTTGCTACTATTGATAAAAATTTAAAAGTTATTGATCGCCGAGCAGGAAGAAATAATTATGGTTTTAAAGTTCTGGTAAAAGAAATTAATAGTATTAAATTCGAGATTCCGTTTAGATTTTATCATACTTCTGGTCATCGCGGAGTTTTAATTTTTAAATATCCACTATCAGATAAAATTTCTGAAAATGACCCTTATAAAATTGGTAAAAAAATAAAAAAAATAAATCCGTTAGCTAAAGATAATTTATCCATTAAAACAGCTTTTTTAATAAATAAATTCTTAGATTTAGTTTATTTAACTTTAGAAAAAAGCAAGATTAATAAGAAAAGAAAAGAAAAGAAAATTCTGCCAGCTAATTTTATTTTATTAAGGGAGCCAGGAAATAAAATTTTAAAATTAGAAAATTTTTTTAAAAAACATAAATTTAATAATGGCGTGATTGTTGCTACTAATGGAGTAGATAAAGGTACTTGTTTGTCGGTTGGTTTTGATAAATATGATTTAGATTACCCAAAAACAATATCTCAAGAATTGATAAATCTTAAGCGAGCTATTATTAAAAACTTTCTTTCTTATCAATTAATTTATTGTCATCTTAAAAAAGCTGACGAGTTTAGTCATGATAAAAATTTTGAGGGCAAAAAGAATTTTTTTGAAAAATTCGATTCATTTTTAAAGGAAATATACAAAAAAATAATTAATGATATTATTGTTATTACTGGCGATCATATTACTAATGTAAAAGATGGTGAGCATAAATTTGGTCCTATTCCTTTAATCATTATTAATAGTGAATTAAGCAATAATCCCAAAGAAATTAGCGAATTAGAAGCTATAAAATTAGGTAGATTTTTTAAAGATAATAATCAAATTTGGAAATTTTTAAAAGAAAATGTTAGTTAAAAGAATTGAAAATAGATTAAAAATTTTGGGAAGAAAATTAATCGGTAAATCTTTTCATAATTTAAGGAACGACTTAAGAGTTACTAATTGTCAAAATTTAGATTATGGTGATTATTCTTCTAACTTTCTTTTTCTTCTTTCTAAGGAACTAAAATCAGAACCAGAAAAAGTATATTTAAAAATCAAGACCGAGTTAGAAAAATTATCTTATATTAAAAAAACTGATATTGTTAATGGATATTTAAATATATTTATTAATGAAAAATTATTTTTTGATGATTTTAAAACTGTTCTTTTGGCTAATAATAAATTTTTAGAAAATAATTTAGGTAAAAAAGATAAAGTAATTATAGAATATGTTTCTGCTAATCCTACTGGACCGCTTCATATAGGTAATGGCCGAGGAGCTGTGTTGGGAGATATATTGTGCAATATTTTGAAACTTTCGGGTTTTAAGGTAACAAAAGAGTATTATGTTAATGATCGTGGTAATCAGATAGATTTATTAACTAAAACTATTTTGTATTATTTGGGTAAAGAAAATTATAGTGAAAATTTTTATCAAGGAAATTATTTAAAAGAATTTGTTGATCAATATCGTAAAGAACTTTTAAATTTTGATTATGAAAAATTAAAAATATTTACAATTAAATATATTTTAGATAAGTTGATTAAAAAAACATTAAAGAAATTTGGAACTTTTTTTGATAATTTTTATTTTGAAACTGAACTTTACCAAAAACACTTAGATAAAAAAATTTTAAAGATTTTTAAAGAAAAAGAATTACTTTATGAAAAAGATGGTGCTTTATGGCTTAATTTGACTAAATATGGCGAAGAAAAAGATGAAGTTTTAATAAAACAAAACGGTGAGCAAACTTATTTCTTTTCAGACATTCTTTATAATTACGATAAATTTTTTATTAGAAATTACGATTATTCTTATATTATTTTAGGCAGCGATCATCATGACCATATCAGAAGATTAAAGAAAACATTTCAATATGTTTTTAATATTGAACCTCGCCGATTTAAATTTATTGAATATCAAATGGTTCATTTAGTAAAGGGCGGGCAACCATTTAAAATGTCAAAAAGAAAGGGTGAATTTGTAAGCTTAAATGACTTAATTGATGAAGTGGGAACCGAACCAATCAGATTTTATTTTGCCAAATATTCTCCTGAGATGACTATTAATTTTGATATTGATTTAGTAAAGAAAGAAACGGTTAATAATCAAATTTGGTATTTAATGTATACTTACGCAAGGCTTAATAGTATATTAGAAAAAGCAAAAGAAAGAAAAATAATGTTTGATTATCGAAAGAATATTAAAACTAATTTAGGATCAAGTTTTATTTATCTTGTTAACCAAGAATCTTTTTTAAGAATTTTTAGAAGAATTCATCAATTTCCCTTAGTAATTTATGAAGCAGTAGTTAATCTTAAGCCTAATTTGATTATTAATTATCTCTTAAAATTAGCTGATGAATTAAATAATTTTTACGAAAAGGAAATAATTATTTCTGGTGAAGCAAAAGAAATTAAGTATAAAATAATTTTTGTTTATTATCTAAAAAAAATTTTAGAATTAGGCTTTGATCTTATTAATATAAAACCTAAAGAAAGATTGTACCAACCAAGAAGTCAAAAAAGTTGATATTAGGGAAATAATAATACCTCCAATAATATCTATAGGCCAATGCATCAACGATAACCAACTTAATAAAGCTACCCAAAGAGATAAAATCAATAAGAAAAACGCTAATTGAAAATTAGAAATAAAAGTAATAAAGCTAATACCAAAAGCTAAAGCTGTATGTTGCGAGGGAAAACTATCAAATTTTTGCTCTTCAAGAAATGAAAAATAACTAATTGGTCTAATTGAAGATATTGTGTTTTTTAGTAAGATTGAAAAAAATAAAACAAAAAGAATAACTAAAATTAATTCTATCAGATAAACGCGGTTTAATTTTTTATTTAAAAAAAAGTTAATAACTAAACTGCCAAAAGAAAGAACAAAAATTAAAGCTAAGAAGATATCTCGCGCAACATCTAAAATTGTAAATATTTTATAATTATTCTTTAATAAATTAAAAATGAACTCAGTTACCATTAATAAAATTATAAATCTATTTTTTAAAAATTTAACTCATCGCCAAATTATTTTAAGGAACAGTTTTTGGATTGTTGCCGGTAAATTTATTTCGGGTGTTTTAAGAGCGTTGTTGGTTATTTTAGCAGCAAGGTTTTTGGGTGCAGGTGAGTATGGAAGCTTTTCTTTAGCAATGAATTTTGTTTTATTGTTTTCTTTTCTACCTGAATTAGGATTAACAGCTATTCTTACTCGAGAAATTTCTAAAGCTAATAATCAAGAAGAAAAATATTCTATCTTTAATAACATTTTAATTATTTCTTTAATTTTAAGCATCATCTCATATTTTTTAATTATTACTTTAGGTTACTTCTTTCTGAAAGATTCAGTAGCAAAAATAATTTTACCTATTTTAGCTTTAATGTTAATTTTTGATATTTTAAGAGAATTTGCTTATGCTGTTTACCGAGCAGAACTTAAAAGCGAACTTCAGGGAATTTTTCATTTCTTAACCAATCTTTTGTTGTTTATCATTGGATTTTCTGTTTTAATCAATTTCAGAACATCAATTAGCTTAGCTTATGGTTATTTTATTGCTATTACCATTGGCTTTATTATCAGTAATCTATTTTTATTTAATTATTTTAGAAATTTTAAATTTAGTATCAATTATCGTTTATGGTTATATTATTTCAATTCTTCTTGGCCCATTGCTTTAGCTAATGCTTTGTATTTAATGCTCTTATTTATTGATTCAATAATCTTGGGGTGGTTTTTTCCAAATTATGTAGTAGGCATTTATACTTCTTCTATTAAAATCAATGAATTTCTTATAGTTTTTCCAACAGGAATCGCTTTAGCAATGTTACCAATCTTTTCTAAAAATTTATCAGATAAGAGTAGTTTAAGAAAAAATTTAGAATTTTCTTTTCAGTTAACTTACTTGATAATTTTGCCGATCATTTTAGGCGGTTTTTTACTGTCAGAAAAATTAATTTTATTTATTTTTGGTAATGAATATTTATCTGCTCATTATGCTTTTAAAATTTTAATCCCTTCGCTTTTAGCAAGTTCTTTGTTTATGATTTTTTCTCAATTATTAATAGCTTTGAATAAAAGAATAGAATTATTAATTTATGAATTTATAGTTATTATAATTAATTTTATTGGCAATCTTCTGATTATTCCTTATTTTGATTTTTTGGGTGCTGCTTATATTACCACCCTAAGTAGTTTTTTAAGTTTTCTTTTTGGTTATTTTATTTTAAACAAATATGTTGAATTTAATATCTATTCAGGAATACTAAAACCACTTATTGCTTCATTAATAATGGCCGGTATCTTGATTTTGTTATCTAATCTTAATACTGTAATCTTAATTTTATTAGGAATATTATTATATTTTATTGCTTTAATATTGCTCAAAGAAGAAATTAGCCTTAAAATTCTAAAAGTAATAGTAAAAATTAAATAAATAACTATGATAAGTTTTTTGTTATCTTTGATAATATTTTTGTTTTCAGGAATCGGTATTTTAAGATTAGTCCAGCTTAAAGATTATTTTTTCCCATCTTTGTGGGCCCATTTTGATTATCCATCAAGTTATGTGATTTTTTTTAGAAAACGAGAATTATTACTAATTTTACTTTGGCTAATAGTTTTAATTTTTAGTATTTTATTCAGCAAAATTTCAATAACTAACAATAGTTTAGTTTTTTTATTAGTCATCTTATTAGTGCTGGTTTATTTAAGAAAAGAACAGATAAAAAATATCAAATGGAACCTTAAGGGAATTTTTATTTTTTCTTTAATAATATTAATCAACGCTCGGCTCTTAAATTTAACTAATAATGATTTAGCAATAATAATTTTATTAGCTACAACCGCTATTCAATTTTCTATTACTATTTTTTCTGTTTATCTCGCCAATATTTTAACAAAAATTTATAGTTACTTTTTATTTAAAAAAGCGAAAAATAAAATAATTTCGTGGCTGAATAAAGACAAAAAAAGAATGGTGATTGGTTTAACAGGGAGCTATGGTAAAACTTCTACTAAAGAAATAATTTCTCATCTATTACAATCGAAATTTAAAATTTTAAAATCACCCTTAAGGTTGAATGCTGAAATAGGTTTAGCAAAATTTATTTTAGAAAACAATTTAGAAAACTATGAAATTATTATTTTAGAATTAGGAGCAAGACAAATTGGTGAAATTGAACAAATGGTAGATATCTTTCATCCTAAATGTACTTTTCTTACCGGACTTGCTCCACAACATATAGCAACTTTTGGATCATTTGAAAATATTATTAAAGGTAAATTAGAAATATTCAAAAAAACAATTCCTGATGGTTTAGCCTTTTTAAATGGTAATGATCCTTTCGTTAGAAAAATCTTTGATGACTTACCAATAGTTAAAAAATATCTCTATGGTCATCATTTGGGTCATTTTTATTGTAAAGATGAAATTTTCACCTTAGATGGTACAGAATTTACTTTTGTCTATCCTGATGGAGAAATAAGATTAAAAACTAATCTTGTAGGTAGTCAATTTTTAGAAAATTTAATCGGAGCTTTAGCCTTATGCTATCTTTTGGGTATCAAACCTGATCAAATAAAAGAAAACTTACTTAATTTTAAACTTTTACCAAACCAATTTGAGTTAGTTAAAAAAGAAAATCCATTAATCATCAATGATTCCTATAATGCCAATATTGTTGGTGTTAAAAAAGAAATAGAATTTTTTAATAAAATTTTTTCTGGTAAAAAAATTTTAATTTTCGCTGGCATTATAGAGCTGGGTATTGAAACTGAAGATATTTATAAAGAATTGATAGATTATTTCAAAAACTTTGATTTAGTTATTTTAACTTTTAAAGATTATACCGATATATTTATCAATGAATTAAAAGAAAAAATTGTTCTCTATCAAGGACAAAAATTATTAGAATTATTAACTAATTTTGAATTGGAGAATTTAGGAATATTAATTTTAGGCAGAATTCCCGAAAGATTACTAAATGAAATTAAAAAACTATGAATAAAAAATTAATCTCACCTGATTTTTTTCCAAATTTTGAAAATGATGATTATTTGTTAATAAAAAAAATTTTAAAAGATAGAAATAGTTGGCAAAAGGGCAGGGAATTAGAATTTCTTAATTACGAATTAAAAAAATTTTTTCCTAAAGGTGAAATATTTCTTTTTACAACCGAAAGGGGGGCTTTAGAATATTTTTTGAAATTTTATTTAAGAAAAACCAATCAAAAGAAAGTTGGCATCCAGGCTTTTACTTGTTTTGTTGTTCCTAAAGCAATTATTAATGCTGGAGGAACTCCTGTTTATATTGATATTGGAAAGGGCTGTTTAAATTTTACTAAAAAGGAATTAGAAGAAATACTTAAAAATCATCCAGATTTGTCAATAATTATTTTGCAAAATACATTTGGTGTGCCTAACAATTTAAATCAAATAATTGATATTTTAAAAGAAAAAAATATTTTTATTATAGAAAATTTAGCTCATAGTTTCGGTGGAAAAATTAATAATATATATTTAGGCAACAATGGACAAGTAGCTTTAGTTAGTTTGGGAAGATCAAAAGTCATCTCATCAATTTTCGGAGGAGTATTAATCATTAATGATAAAGACTTAGCTGAGGAATTTAAAAAATTTTATAATCTTTTAAATTACCCTAACAAAAATTTTATTTTTAGAACCTTATCTTATGCTTTAGCAATGATTAAATTGAGAAATAATTTTTCTTCTTACGGTAAATATTTAATGTATGTTATCAGAAAACTTAATTTAGGTGTATTAGATATTTCAAAAAAAGAAAGGCGTGGTATTACTGAATCATACACGATAAAAAAAATGCCAAATGCTTTTGCTCATCTTGCTATTTTACAATTAAGAAAAATTTTCAAATTTAGTGAACATCGCGAAAAAATTACTAAAATATATATCAAAGAAGGTTTAATTCCTTATAGTGAATTAGTTACTAATGCTGAATTTTATTATTTAAGATTTCCGCTTACTACCCTTAAACCACATCTATTGATTGAAAGATTAAAGAAGTATAACATTTATTTAGGTAATTGGTATGATTCACCACTAGCTCCTCTAAAGAAAAGATTAGATAGATTTGGTTATTATTATGGAATGTGTCCTAATGCTGAAAATTTATCTTTATCAATTTTTAATTTACCGACCAATATTCTAACAACTCCTGATGATGCTTATTTAATAACTGAATTAATAAAAAAATATAAAGATGGAAATTAGAAATATTTCGGAAGAAGAATATAAAAGTTTTATTAATCAAGAAAAGCCAATTTCTTTTTTACAAAATTATGAGTGGGGGGAAGTAGAAAGAGGACTAAATAAAGAAGTTATCCGTTGGGGAATTTATGATAAAAATTTAATTGGTGTAGTTCAAATTGTTGGTCATCAAGCAAAAAGAGGTAATTTTTTAACTATCGCCCATGGACCAATTATTAAAAATGACTACCAAAAAAATTTAACTGAAATTATTAGGATAATAATAGAAAAAATAAAAGAATGGAAATTAAATAAAAAATATAATTTCTTAAGAGCTAATTTTTTGATCGAGTACAATCAAAAAACCTTAAAAGAGTTATTAAATTCAGGGTTTAAATTAGCTCCTAGGTGGTTTGTTAGTGAAAATTTTTGGTTAAAAGAAATAAATAAATCAGATGAGGAATTGTTAAGTGAAATGACCGAACATCATCGTAAGCAGATTTTAACTTCGCTCCAAAAACCGTATTTAATAATAGAAAAATCAAATAGTATTGAGCTGATTGATATATTTTGGAATCTTTACCTTCAATTAGCTAAAGAAAAAAAGTTTAATCCTTATAGTTATGAATTAATAAAAAAAGAATTTGAAGTTTTTTCTCAAGAAAATAAAGCTTGGTGGTATTTGGGTAAAATAGAGAATAAATATTATTCAGCAGCTTTAATAATTTTTGATCACAATTGTGCTTACTATCATCATGGAGCTTCAATCAAAATCAAAGAACCTTTAAATTATAAACTTCACTGGCAAATAATTTTAGATGCTAAAGAAATGAATTGCCGATATTATAATTTTTGGGGAATAACTAATCAGGGTCCAGAACATCCTTGGTATGGGCTAACACAATTCAAAAAAGGTTTTGGTGGCAAAGAAATTAATTTCTTACCAACATTAGATTATATTTTTAATCTTAAATATTACCTCACCTACTTTTTCGAAAAATATTTTTAGACAAAAACCTTTATTAAAAATCTTATTAAATTGTCTTATTAATTTATTAATCTATGATTTGATTATTATTAAAAATTTAAATAAAAAAGGATATATAATATAATTATATTTATGCCCGGGTGGCGGAATTGGCAGACGCGTATGACTCAAAATCATATGGCCCTCAAGGCCGTGTGGGTTCGACTCCCACCCCGGGCAAGTTTTAAAAATAATAGCCCCCATAGCTCAATTGGCAGAGCAGCTGGCTCTTAACCAGAAGGTTGGAGGTTCGACTCCTCCTGGGGGCAAAATTTTAATTTTATAAAAATAACGGGGTGTAGTATAGCGGTAGTACGCACCCTTGGGGTGGGTGTGGGCCGGGTTCAATTCCCGGCACCCCGAAATGGAAAATCCACTTAAAAAAATAAAGTATTATTTCAGTCGAGAAAAAAATCCAGAAAAAGCTCATTTTATTGCTGAAAATATTAATAATCTCTTAAATAGAATTTACTCTTATTTTCCAAAAAAGAAATTATCTGAATTAGCTGAATGGTTTGATGATTTATTCGTTGATATCTTAAAAATAATAGAAAAAAACTCAAAAACAACTTTAAGAATATTACCAACTATAGAAGAGAGACATTTTATTCTTTACGGGGATGAAATGGAAAGGTTAACATCAGATTCAAGATTATCACAAGCTGAAAATGGAATAATTTTAGGTATTTACCAATTAATAGAAAATATTAACCAAGAGTTAACTAAATTTTTTTTTAAAGGGAAAAGAAAATATTTGTGGTTTTTAATTTTTTTAAGAGAGTTGGAGGTTAGAGCTACCAAAACTTATAAAACGAAATGGATAAATAATATAATTGAATTTTATAAAGAAATTTTTAAGAATACTTTTTTAGAAGTTATTAATAATATCGCGGAAAAACAAAATATTGGAATTAATAATCGAGAAGAAATTATTGAACAATATTTGAATTTTTATTTTTTAGATCACCAAATTCAATTAAGAGAATTTCTATCTCCTATAGCTAACAATTTAGAAGAACAATTAAAAGATGAAGATATTGAAGAAGAAGAAATAATCTTTAATCAATTTTTAGTTTCTAAAGAGAATAGACAAAATAAATTAGAATTTTATATTCAATTATCTGAAAACTATATTAATGATTTAAAGGATGAATTCAGAAGAAGTGAAAATTACCAACAGTATCAAGATGATATAGAATATTTTTTAAGTAAATTAAAAAAAATTATTGAAAATTTAAAAATTGTCCCGGACAAGTTACATGAATTCAGGGGTATTATTTTTTATTTAGCTAATAAATTATATTATTTATTTACTGATAATAGAATTATGGAATTAATTTTTCAAATCAAGCAAGATGACTTAAGAAAAATACTTGATCCTAATAGACCAGAAGCGGCAAGTAGAAAAGAGTTTACAATTTACTTATCAGAAATCAAAGGATTTCCTTTTTATGTGAATGTCCTTAAAGAAATCATCACTCGCATTTATTTTAAACTACCAGAAGATAAAAGGTTTCTAAGAAAGTTTAATATTGGTTTAGAAAATTCATCGGAGTTTAACTTATTAAATGATTTAATTAAAGATTATACAGAACACTCTATTGGAATAAATTTTTCTTATAGGGAAAGAATACTTTATAAATATTATCAAGTATTTAATAATCGGATAAGAGAAAGATATCAAAGAATATTAGAAGAACCACAAAATTAATTTTTATTCTAAATACCTAAAACTTTAATCTCTTCTATTATTTTTTTAATTTTTTTCTTATCAATTCCCGTTTTTTTAACAATATTATCAATATCATCTCGCAATAAATCATTAGTTAACACATAGTGATTATCAATAAACTTTTGAATAATATACTTATTAGCATTTAAAATAATAGTTACTGGATATAAATTTTTATTTTCAATTAATTTTTCTAAAGATTCTCCTGGCGGATATTTCCAAGCGGTTAATTTAATATTACGACAATTAGCAAAATCGATAGCTTCAGAAGATAATTTAGTATTAGTCGCTAACCAAGGAATAACATAGGGATATTTTTCTTTAATATCAACCCAACGACCATAAACATAAAGAACATTTTTTAAATCTGATGGAATTTCAAAGCTGTGATGAAATTTACATTCAATTATATAATGTTTATCTTCTTTAACAGCAACAATATCGATTTCATAATTTAAACACTGACCTTCAATAAATTCATTGATAATTGTCTCATAACCATACTCAGCTAAAATTTTGGCAAAGTATTGTTCGAATGGATAACCAGTAGGTCCTAAATTAAAAATAGCTCTTTTTAAATTGTAACGCAGGGCATAATAAGAATTAATTTTTCTTAATTCATTCAGGGTGATTTTAAAAACATCTTCACTTTTTACAACAGAAGGTAATTTATCATAAATTTTTCGACAAATCTTATTTGAAGTTGATTGATCAATACCGATATTGCTTAAATTCTTACAAAATTTTTCTTCATCAAAAATTTCTTCTTCATTAAACTTTTTTATTATTTTTTTCATTGTTTTTTAATATATTAAATAATTCTAATGTCTCATCAAATGTTAATTGATGGGGCCTTTTTGCTAACAAGTTTGATTCAAGCTTATTTATTATTTTATTACTATATTTTAATTTTAAATTATTTAGAATGGTCCTTTTGTTAAATTTAAAAAGTGTTTTTAAAAAATTTTCAAATTTTTTTAATTCTTTTATTAATGGTTGGGAGTAAAATTCAAATTTTAAAGCCAACGAATCAACCTTGGGGGCAGGGAAGAAGTTGTTTTTCTTAATTTCGACAATCTTTTTAACTGAAGAAAAGGTTTTAATCCAGGAATAAAGAAAATTATTACCATCTTTACCTAAAATTTTTTGAGCATATTCTTTTTGAAAAGTAATAACAGCTATTTTAGGATAATTATTAATATTAAAAATTTTTCTTAAAATCTTACCAGTAATAAAATAAGGAATATTACCTATTAGATAATACTTATGGTTAAATTTTTTTAAGTTTGCTTTTAAAAAATCTGAATTAATTATTTTGATATTTTGATAATCTTTAAATTTATCTTTTAGTTTTTTTGACAAAACATTATCAATTTCATAAACTATTAATTGTTTGGCTAAAACTAAAAATTGAGTTAAGTTTCCCAAACCACCTCCAATTTCAACAACAACTTCATTGTGGATATCTGGTAAAGAATTAGCTAAAATATTTAAAATTTCTTTATTTTTTAAAAAATTTTGGCTTAAACTTTTTTTAGGTTTAAGTTTCATTTTTTGTTTTTATGTTATAATAAATTTTAAGACAATCTGTCGCAATTAAAAGTTGAATAAGAAAAAATTAGTAAGTTAAGCTATTTATTGCTTTTCATCTTGATTTTTTCGAGTTACTTTTTAATTAAACCCAACTCCTCAACCGAGGAGAATGTTTATTTTAGTTATTTTTCTGATTCTAATAACTTTTTTATTAATCATACTAATAAACTTAATAGCAAAACAATAGCTTTAAATAATTCGGGGGATATTAATATAGGTATAGAAGATGCTTATTCTATAAACTATTATTTAACTAACGGAGAGATAGAAAAGGAAATGAAAAGAAAAATTGAAAGGAGTATTGTTTATAATACAGTTTTAAACAAAAATAGTACTTTTAAATATACTATTAAAAAGGGAGATAGCTTAGAAAAAATTGCCAAAAGATTTGGGGTAAGCCTTCAAGAATTAAAAGAAATTAATGATTTAAAAAACGATAAGATCATCGCTGGAAGGAAAATTTTAATTCCTGGATCAGTAAAAATAACAGGTAAAATAGCTAATGTCAATACTCCACCAGCAACTTATTCACAAAAAAGAACCCAAGCTTCTTATGTTAATGCTTTAACAGAGGCAGGTGAAATTTTAATTCCTACCGATGGACTAAATCAAAAGAAAATTCATAGCAATAATGGAGTAGATATTTCGGGACCTTGTGGTACACCCGTTTATGCTGCTGCTGATGGTATAGTAGTAGAGGCAAAACAAGGAGGTTATAATGGTGGTTATGGTAATTATGTATTAGTTCAACACGATCGTTTTGAAACTTTATATGGTCATTTAGGCAATATTTATGTTAACGTAGGCGATTATGTCAATAAGGGCGAATTAATTGCTACAGTTGGAAATACTGGTTTTACTTTAGGAGCTACAGGCTGTCATTTACATTTTGAAACCAGAGGATTAAAAAATCCTTTAGCTAAATAAATTAAACTTCCAAATAAAGTTTCTTTTGAGAAGTTGTAGAGCTAAATTTATTTTGGGGAAACAACTTTAAAATAAAATCTTAATACAGAAAAGATTACCCCTGCCAGGAATCGAACCTGGATCTCAGCCTCCGCAGGGCTGTGTTTTTCCGTTAAACTACAGGGGCAGGGAAGTAATTTCATTAATAATTTTAATCTTTAATTAAAATTTTTACCAATTTTGTAATTGTAATAATTAATATAATGTTTATCGCTCTTTATAATCTTTTAATTATGCAATATAATTAATTTTACAACTAAAAGAAAACTGATAAAAACTATGAAAAAGCAATGAATAAAAAATAAAAAATAATGTTAAGAAGATTTTTTCTTATAATAGCAACCATTATAATTTTTATCTCATTAAATTTATTAAATATATTCCATAAAAATTTTTCTTTTGCTCAGCGTAATTATAAAACAATTAAAGAATTGGTATATACTATTCCCGAAGGATACAAACGTATTGTGTGGTTAGCGTTATCTCCAGATAAAAAAAGGTGGGCTATGTTATTAAAAAGAAATAATGATAATAAATTTATCTTAGTAGTTGATGGTAAAAATCATATAGAATATAACAAAAATCCATTCTCTGGTCTTTTTGATGGAAGGGAATATATACTATACGAACCCCCACCTTATTTTCAATTTTCTCCTGATAGCAAAAGCTTTGCTTATAGATATTCAACAGAAAGTAAAGATAAATATTTTATCATTTGGGATAATCTAAAATTTGAAGCTTACGATGATATTTTAGACTTTGTATTTTCTCCTAATAGTAAACATATCGCCTATAGTGTTTATGAAACAAAAACAAAAAAATATTTTGTTGTTTTAAATAATCAGGAAGGTAAAAGATATGATTGGATTAGTCAATTGACATTTTCCCCAGATAGTAAGCAGTTAGTATATACAGCAAGAGAAGGAGATAAATGGTTTGTTGTTTTAAATGATAAAGAAAGTCAAAAATATGATGAAATTAGTGAACTAAAGTTTTCTTCAGATGGTACAAAGTTGGCTTATGTAGCAAGAGAAGGAGATAATTGGTTTATTGTTGTAGATGGTAAAAGGGGTAAAAACTATCAAAAAATTGAGGAAATTTATTTTTCTCCCAATAATCAAAATATCGCTTATATTGCTGGTGAAAATTGCGATAAATATTTAAGTTGTTCAAAAAAATTTGTTGTTTTTAATAATCGGGAGGGTAAAAGATATGATTGGGTTAGTGAAATAAAATTTTCTCCCGACAGTAAAAAATTAGCTTATGTAGCAATAGATGGAAATAAAATTATGCTTGTGGTTAATAATAAAGAGGTGAAAAGTTACTATTATTATGGTAATCCCGGTTATATAGATTATTTAAATTTTTCTCCTATTACTAATGATTTTGACTTTGTTAAGATCTTCAGACAATCATCTTTTACTGATATAGATAACGCAGATAACCCTTTGTCTTATGAAGGAGAAAAAAGTATAATAACCTTAAATAATGAAATAATAGGAGAATATAAAAGCAATTGTTGTAGTATATATATGGATATTACTGGTATTTTATTTCTAACATTTGCTCCTAATGGAAAATATATTATCTATGTTGTAGATGAAAGTAAATTAAATGAAACCTTAAATGATTTTATTGTACAACAATCAATAGTAATATTTGAAAAAACTACAAAAAAGAAAATTAAACTATCTTATAAAGGAGAAATTTTAAATAAACCATCTTTTTCTGAAGATAATAAATATTTAATTTATTTCGTTCAAGAAGGTAATAATATTTACAAAACTACAATTAGTTTAAATTAATTAATAACTCTATAAATTTATCAGAAATTCACTAATTTGATCTCGTATATTTTAAGTTCGCAAAAGATATATTTGGCGAACTTTATTATGGGTCTTAAAAATTTAAAGCTCAGCAAAAAGTTATTTAAGTTTCCCCCTTAATTCTGTCAATTAATTTTTTCATTTGATTATATACCTCCTTAAGATATTCAGATCTTGCTTTATACCATTCTTCCTTAAGTTTATAAAATTCGTACGCTTTTTCTTCACCCTCTTCAACATTATGTATTATTTCAGAAGGATGAATAATTATTAATTTTTTATTTGACCTTAGTTCATCAATTATCATATTTTTCGCATCCTCCCATTGTGTGATTCTATCTGCAGTTCTTTGAGCAACTTTTTTTACAGCCTCTTTAACATCATTAAGTTGAGCCACTTTTATATAACCTTCTGGTTCACGACCATTTGGGCCATATATAAAAGGTATATCTATAATTACAACATTTTCTCCATTTGTTCTTACTCTAATTTGTTCAGTTTTTATTTGCCTTTCTTCAATCAATTTCTTTGCTTCTGCTCTTAATTCTCTTTCCTCTCTCCTCCTCTCTTCTTCAAGTTTCATTTTTTCTATATACTCTTTTTGTTTTTTTTGTTGCTCTTCTGACGGTATACCCATTTTTCTAAAAGGATTTTCTTTAGACATTTTTAAAACAGTGAAAAGATTAATTAATTTATCGACCCTATTGTATTTTTAAGGCTTAATTTTTCTCCTATAATTATACTCCTAAAACATATTTTATCTATTGCGTTTTGTGGATAATATAAATAGATAAATGCTTATAAGAATAGCACGAATATTTCAACCTATCCAACATCAATAAGTTTTCATATCACTTTTATTTTACAGTTTTTCTTTTTAAATTCCCGAAAATAAATTTTGATAATTGAAAAATTTTTACTCTAGTTCTCTAGTGATTTGCCATATCTGATTACCTTTGCGAACAATATAAGTAAGTTTCTTACCGTCAGAGGAAAAAGTAAAAAATTCATAAAATTTATTAGTTTTCCAACTTCTGTATGGTATAAATTCGTCATATCCCTCAATTTCTTCACCATTAATAACTAAAAATTCTTCATCATCAGTTTCTCCTATATAAATTAAATTTTTACTATTGGGTGAAAATGTTAATTCACTTATATGAGTATAAGCTTTGCCTATCTCCCTACCATTTAAAATTATAATTTCCTTAAAATTCTTCATATCTTTTATAGATCTGTAAGCAAATTGTGTTTTATCTGGAGAAAAAATCAGTTCACTATTAATAATATTAGGGTATTTTTGTTCATCAATTACAAGATAAGATAATATTGACTTTGGTTTATTAATATTTATAGTATAAACATTTTCTGTGTAAATGTAAACTAGCTTATTATTATAAAAAAATGGATCAAGGGAATAATCAATTCTCTTATATCTTTTTCCTTCTCTTTCATCAACTACAACAAACATATCTTCATTCTCAAAAGCTATATAAGCAAAATGGTTACTGTCTTCCGAAAACAAAATTGTTTGTTTGCCTTTATTTTCAACACCATCATATCTTTTTCCTTCCTTACCATCAACAACTACAAAAAATTTATTTTCTTCTTCATCATAAGCCAAATAAGCAAATCGTTGACTATTAGGAGAAAATGTTAAATTGCCAATATAATTAACATAAGTTGGTAATTCTTTTTCTTCTCCGTCGAATACTAATAAAGTCTTATTATTTTTTTGAGCTGTGTATACAAAATGTTTACTATCGGGTGAAAAAATCATTGATTAACCTGGATCAATTATATTGATAATTCTAGTATATCTATTACCCTCCTCTCCATCAAGAACTATAAATTCTTCTCGCTGACTTTCTTGATTATAGTCAACAGCTATATAAGCAAAATGTTTGCTATTAGGTGAAAAAATAAGAGGGCTAAGAACATTATCATATCTTTTACTTTCTTTACCGTCAATAACTACTAATATTTTCCTTTTTTTAAGCACAGATCTATCTTCTCCTTCCATTGCTAAATAAGCAAATCTTGAGCCGTCAGGTGAAAAAGTTAATCCCCAAATATCATCATATCTTTTCCCCTCTTTACCATCTATAACTACAAATTTTTTTCTACCTTCTTGAGCTATATAAACCAAATGCTTACCTCCAGGTGAAAAAGTTAAATTCTCAATATATTCATACTTTTTATTTTCTTTACCATTTACAACTACAAAATAATAATTACATTTTTTTATCAATGTTCCTGAGTAGGGTTCACTACTTAGTTTATTTTTCTGTCCACAACCTTCTCCAGCTACATAAGCAAAGCTATTTCCATCTGAAGAACGGATTATTAAATTATTAACTGGTTTACCTTCAGATTTAATTTCTTCATATGATTTTTCTTGGCCATTAATAACTACAATATATTTCTCTCCCCCTTCAGTAAAAGATAGATACACAAAATATTTACTATCTGAAGTAAAGAATGCTTCATCAATATAATCATATTTTTTGCTTTCCTTACCATCAAGAATTACAAATTCTTTTGGATGGAATTTTTTTTCTACCACCCACATTGTTCCTCCTGTCTTTCTAAAAACAATGGCATATCTTTTCAAATTTGGTGAAATTATAATTGTTCTTTTATAACCACTATTATATTTTTTATCTTTTATATATTTATCAGAAATAGTAAATAATAATTTGTCTTTATAAATAATAGCTTCTTTCCTCCTCTCTATTTTTTTACTTGCTAATAACTTAACAACATTAAATTGTTTTAGATATTTTCCTGCAAATTGTCCGGTATTATTGTTAGTTTCGTCATATTCATCAATGATTACTTTATTATTTGTATAATCTATTTGACCTTTTAATATAAACCATTTTCCTAATTTTTGATTTTGATATCTTCCTTCTATTGTTTTATTATCATCTTTTAATGTGAATGGTTCAATAATAATTTGATAATTACCTATTTTACCAGAATATTTCTGAGATTGAGGAGATTGAGACAATGTAAAATTAAAAGACGCCAAATAAAAGAAGATCAATAGCGCTACTAATAAGAAATATTTTGTTTTCATATTTCCTAATTTGATTTTAATTATCGACAATTTAACGAGTATTATTTTTGATTAAGATTAGTGTTATTATAAATTAATAATATTGAATAATATTGAATAATATTGTACAATATAACTATCCTCCAATAGTCTCATTTATAATTTTTCAACAATTTGCCAGATTTCGTTGTTTAATTTGGCAAAATAGATAAAATATTTGTTATCGAGGGAAAAGGTAGGAGGATAAATATAATCATATTTTTTCCCCTCTTTGCCATTTAAGACTATGAAATATTTTGAACATTTAATATATTCATGAAATTGTTTACAGTTTTCTCCACCTATATAAGCAAAATGTTTACTATCTGGAGAAAATATCAAAGAATAATTTTCAATATAATCATATTTATTTCCTTCTTTACCATCTAAGACTACAAAATATCTTGAGCACATATTAGTTTCATTATAATAACCACCTAGTTCACAATCTTCTCCAGCTCTGTAAACCAAATGTTTGCTGTCAGGAGAGAAAGTAAAGATAGAAGGAAAGATTCTTTCATACTTTTTCCCCTCTTTTCCATCTAAAACAACATAATTTTGCAAACACTCGGTACCTCCTGCAATGAATTCACAATTCTCTCCAGCTATATAAGCAAAATGCTTGCTATCGGGAGAAAAAGCAAGAAAAGAAATATAATCATGATATTTTCCCAAATCTTTTCCATCTAAAACTACAAAGTATTTTTCTTGTGTTCCTAGTTCTACATCTATATCTTTGGAAGCTATATAAGCAAAGCGTTTACTATCTGAAGAGAATTCAAAATTACTATCAACATAAATATGTTCTTCTTCTTTACCATCTAAAACCATAAAATATCTTCCTTTTTCTTGAGCTACATAAGCAAACCGCTTGCTATCTGGAGAGAATTTGAAATTATAAACTCTATCATATTTTTTTCCTTCTTTTCCGTCTAAAACTATGAATTCTTTTCCTTTCTCTTTAGCTATATAGACAAAATGTTCTCCATTGGAGGAAAATTGAAGAGAAAGATTATAAACCATATCGTATTTTTTTCTTTATTATTTAAAACAACTAAGTATTTCCCTTTTTCTTCAGCTATATAAGCATAATGTTTACTATCTGAGGAGAATTTTAAAGAGAAAATATCAATATTGTCATATTTCTTTCCTTCTTTACCATCTAAGACTACGAAATATTTACCTTCTTTTGTTTTTAATAATAAAACTACCCTTTGTAAATTTGGTGAAAAATTTACAACTCCATATTTACCAAGCCCCTCTATTGTTATATCTATTTTGCTTCCTTTAGGAATAGTATAAATTTTTTAGTTTTAGGTATAGTTTTATTATTTTGCTGAGAATAAGTTATTAATGGTAAAGATAATAGAAAAAATAAAAAAAATGATGTTATTATTAAGAAGAAATGTTTAGTTTTCATAGTATTTGTTTTATTTTTTAATTTATCGACCTAATTACTTTTACCTTTATGACTTTATTTTTATTAAATTATAAAGCAAATATTTAGGGGCGCCAAAATAATTTTTGATAATAAATAATTTTTCTTTTTAACTTTTCAACTATTTTATCTAAAATTTTATATGGAACAACTGTTTTGATTTTTAATGACCTTTCTAATTCATTTCGCCAAATTTTTCTTAATTCAGTATTAATATGAATAATTGAAATGCCATTTTTAATAGCTTGAATAAAATCAAATTTTGTTAACCCAGATCCACCATGCAAAACAAGAGGTATTTTAACTTTATCTTTAATCTCTTTTATCCTTTTAAAATCTATTTTCGGTTTAGTTAATTCCCTACCCTTAAATTTGATTTTTTTAGGAATACCATGAACATTACCAACCGAAATTGCTAATAATTCAACTTGTGTTTTATCAATAAAATATTTTGCTAATTCTGGATCAGTAAAAAATTCTTCTCTTAATTCAATAATATTTTCTATATCTGAATGACCAGTTAAATAACCCAATTCTCCCTCTATTAAAGTTTTTTTATTTTTTTTATTTCGATATTCAACCACTTCTTTGGTTCGCAAAATATTTTCTTCAAAATCTAATTCACTTCCGTCATACAAAACAAAATCAAAATCATAATCTATTGCCTCATAAGCTTTATTAATGTTTTTAGTGTGATCAGCGTTTGAATAGATATTAATTCCCTTCTCTTTTGCTTCATCAATTAAGTCTTCAAAAAAATTAACACCTAAAAAACTTCTTTCTCCTTCTGAAACACCGATAATTAAAGGAATCTTACTTTCTTTTACCGCTTCCACACCAGCTTTAAATTGTTCATAAGTAGCAATATTGATATGAAGTAAGGCTCTTTTTTTGTTTGTATAAATAATATTTTTTATATCTATAATCTTTTTTTTAATCATAAATTCTAAATTATTTTTTTAATAATAACCATAAAATTAAAGATATTAAGATACTTATTATTATACTGGTTGTTATTGGAAAATAAAAAATAAAATTTTCTTTTTTGATTAAAATATCACCCGGCAAAATAGGTAATTTGATAATTTTGAGTTCAAAAATTTTTAATAGCAAACCTACAATTAATAAAATTAAACCAAGGATTATAATAAAATTACTCATTTAAGTAATTCGGATTATTTTTTTCAAGATTGTTTTTTTAGGCTTTAGTAAATTTTTAACTTCTCTATAAATATTATTAATCTGTTTTTCGTAATTCCGAGTAAAATTACAAATAAACAAATCTAAATTAACTAATCTCTTTTCTGGCCAAGTATGTAAGGCTAAATGAGAATTAGATAAAATAAAAATTAGAGTTACACCATTATTTTTTTTAAATAGATGATAATCGGTTTTTAATATTTTGATTTTTTGCCTAAGAATAATTTTTTTCAATTGCCGAGAAATAAAAGAAAAATTACTCAAATCAAAATCACATTCTAAAAAGTCACTTAAAATTTCTAAACTTTTCTGATATAATTTCTTTTCCATCCATAATGATAAATTTAATTTTAAAATAAAAAATTTAAAATGGGTTAAAATTAATTTTAAATATTAATTATAAATTAAATTTTAAAAATTAATAATAAAAATGTTAGCAGGAAGCCATTTAATTTTTGCTAATGCCCTTTTTTCTAACCTAACGCAATCTCATTTATCTGCTTTTATTTTAGGAATAATTTCTCATCATTTAGCCGATAGGTTGCCACACTTAGATTTAAACTTAATAAAATCCACAAAATATAATGATTTTTCAATATTTCAACTACCTTTGAAATTGAAAATAATACTCTTTTTAGAATTTTTAATTGGTGCTATTTTTGTTTATTATTATTTTGTTGATATCCACAACATAAATAGCTTAATTATTTTCTATCTTAGTTTAGGATCATTATTCCCGGATTTATTAAGAATATTTTTTAAAAATAAATTGGGCAAATTTTTCCCTTTTAGTATTTATTTTAACTTCCATAAAAATTTTCATTTTAGATTATCAGAAAAAGATAGTCGATTAAGGGTATTAATTATTCAAATTATTATCTTAGTTATTGCCTTATTCTTTTTCCAACTAACTTTAATCGTTTAAAAATTTATCCACCAAATCTAAGCAATCTTTTTTACTATCTACCCAATGAATATCGTTCATTTTTTTTAATTCGCGCCATTGTTTACGAGCAAATCGTCTTATATCCCGATAACAGTTTTCAAAAATATCTTGATAATCAGTTGAAGAAATTATTTTATTAAATTTATCTTTGTTGATTTTTTTTAATTTTAATTTTTTTACCAATAAACCAAACCAACGGTATTCTAATCCAAAGCTAATTATTTTTTTAAAACTCAAGCCTAAAGTTCTTAATTTAATTATTTCTCTAATAATATTAAACGCTCTTTTAGCTAATCTTTTTCTTATTTTAATTTCAATATCTGACCAATTAAAAGCTGGAGCCAAAACTAATAATTCATATTTGGGTATTTTCATTAAAGGGGGAACATTGCCCTGCTTAATGGCTATTTCAATTGCGCGAATTAATCTAATTTTATTATTTTTATCTATCAACATTGCTCTTTGCGGATCTAATTTAAGTAAATAATTATAGAGTTTTGGAGTAGATTTTTTTTCTAATTCTTTTCTTAATTTCCAATCAGGACTAACTTTGGGTAATTGCCAACCTTCTTTGATAGCTTTAAGATATAAGATTGTCCCTCCACAAAGAATTATTTGTTTTTTTCTCTCTGTTAAATATTTGACTAAAATATCAACATCTTTTAACCATTTACCTAACGAATAATTATTTTTAGGATGAACTTGAGAAATTAAATAATGAGGGATATTACCATCACGAGAATATGAAACAAAAAATTTTTTACCATTAATTATCTTTTTTTCTGTTTTATTAATTTCTATTTTCGCACTCCCCCAATCTAAATATTTATAAACTTGTCGCGAATCGGCATTAATAACTACTCCGTTTATTTTTTTAGCTAAAAAGATGGCTAAGTCTGATTTACCACTGGCAGTTAATCCAGTTATAAAAATTAATTTAATATTCATAATCTCATTTCAATCTTAATATTTTAATAATTACTTCATTAGGAATTTTTACTTTTCCCTTTCCCAATTTTTCTAATTTTTTCTTACCTCTCTTTTGTTTTTGCCATAATTTCATTTTCCTTGTAATATCACCACCATATAACCAACCGGCAACATCTTTTTTAAGAGCAGGAATAGTTTCACGAGCAATTATTTTTTTACCAATAGCTGCTTGAAGTTTTACAGGAAATTGTTCTCGAGGTAACATTTTTTTTAGTTCAACAATTATTTTTCTACCTATTTCTTCTGCCTTATCTTTTACAACTAATCGACTTAAGGCTGGTTGAACTTCCTCTGCTACTAAGATATCTAATTTAACTAAATTTCCTTGTCGATACTCCAAAAATTTCCAATTAAGACTTGCATAACCCGAAGTTAAAGATTTTAAATCATCGTAAAATCCTGTTAATAACTCATCGATAGGAATTTCTGCTTTGATAATCAAAAAAGATGTTAAAGTTTTTTGTTCTTTTATAATTCCTCTTTTATTTTTTATTAAATTAGAAACCAATTCAATATAATTTAACGAAGTAAAAATTTCTACCTCTGCCCATGGTTCACGAATTTCTTCAATTTTGCTAAAGTCTGGTAAATCATTGATATTTTCAATTTTAATTTTTTTACCATTTTTTAAAACAATCTCATATTTTACCGAAGGTAAAGTTATGATAACATTAACATTAAATTCTCTTTTTAATCGTTCTTGAAAAATGTCTAAATGAAGTAACCCTAAACAACCAATAGTATATCCCCTTCCCCAAATAGGCGAAGTTGATGGTTCAATTTTGACTGCCCAATCATTAAGTTTTAATTTCAGAATATTATCTTTAAATTTTTCATAACTTATCTCTTCTGAAGGATAAATATTGGCGAAAACTATATGAACTGGCTCTTGATATCCTTTGATTGGTTGGCTGTTATTATTGTCAGAGATTGTATCACCAATTTTAAAAACATTAATTAATTCATTCCTTTCATCAAATAATTCTTTTACTCCTGTTGCTAAATAACCAATCTCGCCTGCAGATAAAACATCGGTTTTTTTCATTTCTGGAGTAAATACTCCAACCTCTAAAGATTTAAATTTAAAATTATTAGAAAGTAAGTAGTATATCTGATCTTTAATAATCTTCCCTCTAAAAACTCTTATATGAGCAATAATACCTCGATAATTATCAAAATGTGAGTCAAAAATCAACGCAAGAGAGGAGTTTTCTTTGTCGTTTATTAATATGTTATTGTTTTGTGGTGGTGGTATTTTTTCTATGATTGCTTCTAATAATTCTTCTACCCCTGTTCCTAATTTAGCTGAAATTAAATAAATATCTTCTTCACGACAACCAACCAATTGTGTAATATCTTTAACTAAACTATCTAATTCAATAGTTTTTAAATCAATTTTGTTGATAACAGGAATAATTACTAAACCTAATTCTTGTGCCAATTTTAGATTATAGAAAGTTTGTGCTTGAATTCCTTGAGTACCATCAATAAGTAAAATAGCTCCTTCAACGCAAGCTAAAGCACGAGAAACTTCGTAAGAAAAATCACTATGACCAGGTGTATCAATTAAATTTAAAACATATCCTTTGTAGTTCATCCTGACTGGTTGCATTTTTATTGTAATACCCCGCTCTCTTTCTAAGGATAGTCTATCTAAATACTGTGGTAATAATTTTTCCGAAGGAATTGTTTGAGTAATCTCTAAAAATCGATCAGCTAAAGTTGATTTACCGTGATCAATATGAGCAATAATAGCAAAATTTCTAATTTTCTCTAACATTATTGTAGGCTAAATGTAATATAATTTTTAATTATGGCACTTAAAAATATTTTAACTAAAAAAAATATCTTAAGAATACTTTTGATAATAGAAAATTTGTTTATCATCTCCTTACTTTTATATATTGTTATTAAAAATTTAGAAAATTTCAAAGAAAATTTTGTTTTTTATTTCTACACTTTTGATATTTTTATCAATGAAAATTTTTCTTTTTTAATTTTAGCCTTAATCTCGGTTTTCTTGGTTATTAACACTCACATTATTCTTTGGAAAGAAATTTTTCAACTCAATAAAATCAAGTTAACTTATTTTCAATCTTTATCTTTATTTTCTTTCATTCATTTCAAAAGATTATTTTCTCCTCTCGGACCAATTTCACCAATTTTAAACATCAACAATGATCTTAAATTTTCTACCATAATTTATTCTATTTACATCTATTTTATCACTTTAGGTTCTATTATCTTTTTTCTTTTAATGATTTTGATTCTTTACCCAATTATTATCATAGCTGTTTTAGGATTAATTATTTTGGGTTATTTTATAATTAAAAATAATTTACTTAAATTTTTAAATATTTCAATTAATAAAGTGGTTTTTTCAAAATTAACAATCTCTTCTTTCTTAAATGAATTTTTTAGTTTTTTAGCTTATTACTTTTCTTTAAAATTATTTACATTCCAATTTAATTTTTTTGAAGCATTAATTATTTATTTCATCTGGATGTTAATTAGTAGCTTTTTCCCCTTCCTTTATGGTAGCGGTACAAGCGAATTGGTTGTTATTATCTTAATTCATAATTTAGGTTATGATAGTGCATTATTTGGTTTAGCAATTGTTTTTTATCGATTGATTATTAGTTATTTGCCATTATTGGGATTAATTTTTTACAAGATCAGTTATCCACAATTTAAGGTTGATAAATAAAATTTTTTAATATAATAAAAAACAATAAATGAAAAATAAAGGTTATACAAAGTTATTTATTATCTTATTAACAAAACCGCCTGCCGGTTAGGTGTTATATTATTTTAAAAAATCTTTACCTAACCGGCAAAAGGCCGGTTTTTTTTATTTTACCAGCGCTAAAAGTTGTTTTAGAAAACAATTTTTAGGGCTGGCAAGAAACTGCACACTAGACCAGCCCGAAGGAGGAGAGGAGATGGGCAATGGATGGAGTGGTAAAACCCGCAAAAAGAGGTGGAAGCGAAAGAAGGAGGAACAGAAAGAAAATCATTCTCTCTCTTCGTTTCCATCTCCCCTTGAAGAAAGAGAAAGGCTCGAAAGGCAGTTTCTTGACGAGCTGCTGCTAAAAAAGGTCCCCGCACGCCAAGCGCTCGGCCGGCTATATAATCGTTGGAGGGAGTTCTGTAGAAACCTCAATAACCACCCCAAAAAGTCCGACCAGCGCCAGCGGCGTAAGTAAGTTTTTATTACGGAGGTAAGTTTTTACTTGCCTCCTTTTTATTTTATAATTTCTTTCTTATAAAATTAAAAAATTTTTAACTTTATGAAAAATTAGAAATAGAAAAATTTAGTTTAAAATTAGTTATTAATAATTATCATCATCTTTTAAGAATCGATTAATTTTTACGAAATGAATAATAAAAAAGATAAATTACATAATCTTAGACACTCCTTAGCTCATCTTTTAGCTAGTGCTTTTTTAAAAATTGATCCTCAGGCAAAATTAGGTATTGGTCCAACAACTGAAGAAGGTTTTTATTATGATTTTTTAACTTCTAAAAAAATTGATGAAAGTTATTTGCCAAAACTTGAAGAGATAATGAGAGATTTAATAAAGCAGAATTTAAAATTTGTTGGCAAAAAAGTAAGTTTTAATGAAGCAAGAAAAATTTTTAAAAATCAACCATTCAAACTTGAACTTTTAAATGACTTAAAAAAATACGGCACAACTGAATACCATGAAATCCAACTTATTAAAGAAAAAAAGAAAAAACCAAAAAAACTAAACAAAGTTACAATTTATCAAACTGGTGATTTTATTGATCTATGCCGAGGTGGTCATATAAAAAGCACTAAAGAAATTAATCCCGATGCTTTTAGATTAACCAAAATTGCTGGTGCTTATTGGCGTGGCGATGAGAAGAATCCAATGCTTCTTAGAATTTACGGCGTTGCTTTTAACGATAAAGAGGAATTAGAAAAATATCTTCAATGGCAGGAAGAAATTAAAAAGCGAGATCACAGAATTTTAGGACAGGAATTAGAATTGTTTGCTATTGATGATACTATTGGTTCAGGATTAATTTTATGGTTACCTAAAGGATCAGTTATTAGACAAATTATTCAAGAATTTATTATTGATATTTATAAAAAAAATGATTATCAATTAGTTTTTACTCCGCACATTACTAAACAAAAATTATTCGAAATTTCTGGTCATTTATCTTATTATAAAGAAAATATGTATTCTCCTATTAATATTGAAAATGAAAATTATTATCTTAAACCAATGAATTGCCCTTTTCATCTAACTATTTATAAACAAAGTGTAAAAAGTTACCGCGATTTACCAATAAGATACGCTGAATTAGGAACAGTCTATCGATACGAAAGATCAGGAACATTATCTGGACTTACTCGTGTTCGTGGTTTTACCCAAGATGATGGACATATTTTATGTACTTTTGAACAAATTCCGCAAGAAATAGAAAATTGTTTAAATTTAGTGAAATTAATTTTAGAAAAATTTGAATTTAAAGATTTCAAGGTTTCTTTAAGTATTTGGGGTAAAAAAGAAAAAAAGAAATATCTTGGTACTGATAAAGAATGGACATTTGCTATTAATAGTTTAAAAAATGCAATAGAAAAGATTGGTTGGAATTATGAAATAATGGAAGGGGAAGCAGCATTTTATGGTCCTAAAATTGATGTTATTGTTAAAGATGCAATTAATCGTGATTGGCAAATATCTACTATCCAATTAGATTTTAATTTACCTAAAAAATTTAATTTAACCTATACAGATCAAGATAATACACTAAAACATCCCTATTTAATTCATAGAGCGCTATTGGGTTCAATAGAAAGATTTATCGGCTTATTGATTGAGCATTATAGTGGTAATTTTCCCTTTTGGCTTTCACCTATTCAAATTGCTCTTTTACCTATAAATATTAACCATTTAAAGTACACAGAAAAAATTTTTAATGAACTAAAAAAGAATTTTAGAATAAAAATTTTTGAACCTAACGAAACATTAGCAAAAAGAATTCTTTTGGCTGAAAAAGAGAAAATACCTTATATGGTAATCATAGGAGATAAAGAAATAAAAGAAAATAAAATTTCTATAAGGGAACACCGGAAGGGTGATTTAGGAATGATTACTCTTCAAGAATTTATTGATAAAATAAAAAAATAAACTACTTCCTTTCGTAAATTCTAACTGTAGCATAACCCCAAGAAAAAGGATATTGATTTTCCGTTAATAATTCAAAATTTTGGTTATCGGTTATTTTTTTTGTTAACACGATTAATTTACTTCCTCGCTCTAAATTTAATGATAAATTAACTATTCTTTCCATCTGCTCTTCACTAAAACAAGTTGAATTAATAAAAACTAAGTTAGCATCATTAAAAGGAACAGTGAAAAAATCACCTTTAATAAAATAAATTGAATTATCTTCAATATTAATAATTTCTTTTAATTTCTGATAAGCTTGAATACTTGCTTGATAGAGTGAACTTAAATATTCAATACCAACTGATTTTTTAATATCAAAAATTAATTTAGTTAAAATAACAGCCTTACCCACACCTGATCCTAAATCATAAAATATAGTATTTTTATTAATATTTAATTTTTCTAATATTTCACAAAAACTTTCTGGAACAATTTCACCATAAACAAAAGATTTATCTTCAATACCTAATTCTTTTCTTTCTGCAAGAGATAAAGAAAAACCATCAATATTTTCATAAATTTTGTTAAAAATTTTTAATTTTTCTTCTTTGGTCATTGTTTAATATTTTCTTTAGTGTTGCTCAATCAAGATATTTGAATTAAATTTTAATATATTTTTACTTTAATTACTTGACTTTAATATTTTAAAAAATATTTATAAAATTTAATATAGTGAAAACAATTTTTGACTTGGAGGCGGAATTCAATTAAAATTATATTAAAATAACAAAGTCGTAATTAATTGCTAATAACAATATTAACCTCAAAAAATGCAAAATATTCTATTTATTCTGATATTTATCGGCTTAATCTTAAGTGGATTTTTCAATATTATTCCCTGGAAATTTAATATTCCAGCTTTAGTAGCGGCTATTGTTCTTTGGTTTATTATTATTTACAATTCACTCATTAATTTACGTCAAAGAGTAAAAGAGGCTGAAAGCGATATTGAAATTCAATTAAAAAGAAGATTTGATTTAATTCCTAATTTAATAGAAACGGTCAAAGGTTATGTTGCTCATGAAAAAACATTATTGGAAAATATTACTCAAGCAAGAACGAACTTTCTTAATTCAAAAAATATTAAAGAAGAAATAGATGCAAATAATATGATTGCTTCAGCTTTAAAAACCTTATTTGCTGTTGCTGAAAATTATCCTGATTTAAAAGCTAATCAAAATTTTCTTCAGCTTCAACAAGACCTAACTGACACCGAAAACAAAATTATGGCAGCTCGAAGATTTTATAATTCAGTAGTGATGGAATATAACACATTCATTAGTCAATTTCCTAATAATTTAATCTCATCAATTTTCGGTTTCAAGTCAGTCGAGTTTTTTGATGCTCAAGCAGAGGAAGAAAAAACCCCAACAGTTAAATTTTAGTTTAATTAAAATCATCTAAAAATAATTAAAAATGGCAACACCATATAAATTTATTGAAATAAATAATTTGAAAACTTGGTTTTTGATGACATTGTTTTTAGTTTTAGTTTTTGGTTTAGGCTACTTATTTGCTTATATCTTTGAAAATCAATGGATATTTTATTTAGCGGTAATTTTTGGCTTATTAATGAATATCTGGTCATATTTTTATGGTGATAAAATTATTGTTGCTTTAACAAAAGCAAAAAAAATTGAAGAAAGGAATTTGCCTGAAGTTTACCGAATATTAGAAAACTTATCAATCACTGCTGGACTACCAAAAACACCAGATTTGTATTTAATTGATACTCCGGTAATGAATGCTTTCGCTACAGGAAGAAATCCCAAAAATGCTTTAGTAGCTGTTACAACTGGCTTAATAAATAATTTAAACAAAGAAGAATTAGAAGGTGTAATTGCCCATGAATTAGCTCATATCAAAAATTATGATATTAAAGTAATGATGATAGCCACAATTTTAGCTGGAATAATTGCTATTATGGCTGATTTCTTCTTAAGATTTAGTTTATACGGAGGTGGTTCGGATAGAGATAACAAATCAAATGTCTTTTTGTTTATTATTGGTTTTATTCTTGCTTTATTAGCTCCAATTTTTGCTCAACTTATTCAATTAGCTATTTCAAGAAAAAGAGAATTCTTAGCCGATGCTACTGGAGCTTTAATTACTCGCAACCCTCTTGGTTTAGCTAAAGCTTTAGAAAAAATATCTTCTCAAAAACAACCAATGGATGTTTCACCAGCAGTAGCAGGCTTATTTATTGTTAATCCATTCAAAAATCAAAAAGGAATCATAAATTGGTTGGGTAATCTTTTTTCAACTCATCCTCCTGTTGAAGAAAGAATACAGGCTTTAAGGAATATGACAATATAAATTAAAATTATTCGCGGATGTGGTGTAATGGTAACACGTCTCCTTCCCAAGGAGAAGATTGCCGGTTCGAATCCGGTCATCCGCTAAAATTTGTATGAAAATATCCTCTCAACAAATTCCTAATATTGTTAAAAATATTTGGTTTCGATTAATTGAAAATCAGTATGAAGCATATTTGATTGGCGGATGCGTAAGAGATTTAGTTTTAAATAGAAAACCAAAGGATTGGGATATTACTACTAATGCTAAGCCGGAAGAAATTCAAAAAATCTTTCCTAATAGTTTTTATGAAAATCGGTTTTTTACTGTTGGGGTAAAAACTGACAGCGATGATCTAACTTTAAAGGTTATCGAAATAACTACCTTTAGGCTGGAGGGGAAATATTCAGATTTTCGCCACCCCGATAAAGTTATTTTTGCTTCAAAATTAGAAGATGATTTAAAAAGAAGAGATTTTACTATCAACGCTTTAGCACTTAATAAAGATTATACGATTATTGATTATTTTAATGGTTTAAATGATATCAAAAATAAATTAATAAAAACTGTAGGTAAACCTGAAAAAAGATTCAAAGAAGATCCTCTAAGAATGATTCGAGCCATTCGTTTAGCTTGCGAATTAGACTTTAATATTGAAGAAAAAACCTTAAAAGCTATAAAAAATTTATCTAATTTTATTCAATTAATTGCCAAAGAAAGAGTAAGAGATGAATTAGTAAAGATAATAATGAGTAAAAATGCCGTCAAAGGTATTGAGCTTTTAAGAGAAAGTAATTTATTGATTGAATTAATACCAGAACTTTTACGATGTTATAATGTTGGACAAAATAAACATCATAAATATGATGTATATACTCATCTTTTAAAATCATTAGAATATGCTGTTAATAAAAATTTTTCGTTAGAAATAAGATTGGCAGCACTTTTTCATGATATCGGTAAACCATTAACAAAAGAGGGCGATGGTCCAGATTGCACCTTCTATAATCACGAAATTGTTGGAGCTAAAATGACAAAAAATATATTACAGAGATTACGTTTTCCTAAAAAAATAATAGAAAAAGTTGTCCATTTAGTTAAAAATCATATGTTTTATTTGGAAATCGATAAAGTGACAATGTCGGCAGTTAGAAGATTAGCTCGTCGATTAGGTTTAGAAAATTTAGAAGATTTCTTTAAGTTGAGAGAAGCTGATAGAATTGGTTCAGGAGTCAAAAAAGCTATTCCTTATAGATTAAGATATTTAAAATATCTAATTCACAAAGCCCAAATAGAACCTATTACTCCGAAAATGTTAAAAATCAATGGCAATGATGTAATGAAAATTCTAAAAATACCATCAGGACCAAAAGTTGGCTGGATATTAAAAATTTTATTAAATGAAGTTATTGAGGATAATAAAAAAAATAATCGCGATTATTTAATAGCAAGAATTGAAAAACTTGGTAAATTGAATGATGAAGAATTAAAAAAATTAGCCGAAACTGGGGAAGAAAAAATAAAAGAAATAGAATTAGAAATTGATAAAAAATTAAAAGAAGAATTTAAGGTTTAAATAATATGATTAACTATAAACATCGGATCTTTTTTGTGAAAATTATGATCGCCTGCAGGGTGGATGATTAACTGAGAATTTTTTATTAAGCGATGAATTAGCTTTCCTTGCCACATGGGTGTTAATTTATCTTTTCTACCCCAGATAATTAAACTATTCACTTTAACCTGAGGTAAAATTTCAGTTAAGTCTTCTTCAATAACATTAGACATTGTCTTTTTCATTACCTCTGAATAATAAGCAGGTGTAGTAGTACCAGTTAAGATTTTATAAATAATTTTTTTAATAAAGATATTAGAAATATTTTTAAATAATTTTGAAATTTTTTTAAAAACTAATCTTTTAAAGTTTTTCTTTCTAACACAAGCGGCATTATAAAGAATTAATTTTTCAACTCTTTCCGGATATAAGTAAGCAAATTTACAAGCTACCTGTCCACCAAATGAATGTCCCATTAAATAAAATTGATCAATTCCCTTCTCTTCTAAAAATTTTTTTAAATATTCTACATAATCATCTAAAGTATAGGGTTTATCTGGTTCTGGATTATTGCTAAATCCTGGTAAAATAATAAACTCAACATCAAAGAATTTTTTTAATTCTTCTATTAATCCTTTATAAAAATCATAAATGTTTTCATTCTTATTAATAATATACTTACCTACCCAGCCATGGAGGAAAATTAATTTTTTCTGTAGCATTTGATAAGTTGATTTTAATTAAGATTTATATTTTAAAATATTTATTATAAATTAGAAATAGAATAGAAATTTTAATTCACTAATCAATTAAACAAGTTTTAATAAAATGACTTTAGATGATTTAGAAATTTCCTTAAAAGAATTTAAAGGAATAGGAGTAAAAACAGCGGAAAAATTCGAAAGAAATAAAATATTTACTATTAAGGATCTACTTTATTTTTTACCTTACAAATATCTTGATTTAACTCGTCCTATCAAAATTAAAGATGCTAAAATCAATGAAAATATAGTAATTGTGGCTAAAATAAAAAATATTAAACTTATTAAAACACCTAAAAAGAAAATTTTTATTATTATTGGTTATTTAGAAGATGAAACTGGTTTATTAAAAACTATTTGGTACAATCAACCTTTTCTTTTAAAAATTCTAAAGACAGGAACTAAAATTTTAGCTTATGGTAAAGTCATTAAAAACAATTATGGCTTACATCTTTCAAACCCGGAATTTGAAATTATAAAAAATAATTATCAATTTAAACCAAAAATTGTTCCCATTTACTATGAGTTAGCGGGAATTTCAACTAATTTTACTCAAAAATTAATTGAAAATATCATTTCAAAGTTTAATATTAAAAACCTTCAAGATCCACTACCAGAAATTATTAGGATAAAAGCAAATATTATTTCTTTAGGCGAAACACTTGTTAGTATTCATCAACCAAAAAAATTAGAAGATGTTCATATTGCTAAAAAAAGATTATTTTTTGAAGAAATTTTTTATCTTCAAACAAAAATTACTCAAGAGAAATTTTTATTAATCAATCAACGTGCTCCTAATATTATCATTGATCGCAATCTCATTAATCAATTTTTAAATAATATTAATCTTAAACTAACCCAAAATCAAGAAAATGTTTTAGAAGAAATTTTATCTGATTTAGCTGGAATTTACCCTATGAACAGATTGCTTCAAGGTGAAACAGGTTCTGGCAAAACATTAATATCTGAAATAATAAGTTTCTTAACCGCTAATTCAAATTACAAAACAATATTAATGGCTCCAACTGAATTGTTAGCTACTCAACATTTTTATCGTTTTTTAAAAGATTTCTCTTTTTATGAAATTGGTCTTGGATTAATGATTAAAAAAACTGGTTATTATGGAATTCGTGGATTTAAAGCAAAGAAATCGAAAGAGGAATTAATTCGTCTAATTAGCCAAAATAAAATTAAAATTCTTATTGGCACCCATTCGATTTTAGAAGTTGAACATCAATACAAAGATGTTGGTTTAATAATTATTGACGAACAGCATCGTTTTGGTGTTGAGCAAAGAAAAAAAATAATTGATAAATCTAACCAAAATTATCTACCACATTTTTTAACAATGACAGCCACACCTATCCCTCGTAGTTTACATTTAGCATTTTATGGTGATTTATCTTTATCTATTTTAAAAGAAAAACCATTTGGTCAAAAAGAAATTATTACTAGAATTATTAAGCCTGAAAATATTGATAAGGTTTGGGAATTTGTTAAACAAGAAATAAATCATAATCATCAAGTTTTTGTTATTTGTCCAAGGGTAGAGGCAAACGAGTTATTGGAAATTAAAAGCGTTAAAGAGGAATATGAAAAAATAAAAAAAATATTTCCTTCAATATCATCAGCAATGATTCACGGAAAAATAAAATCTACTGAAAAAGAAAGTATACTAAAAAAACTACAAAATAATGAAATAAAAATTTTAGTTGCTTCGTCTGTAGTGGAGGTTGGAATTGATTTACCTTTATTAACTGTGATTATTATTTTAGGGGCAGAAAGGTTTGGTTTATCACAACTTCATCAATTAAGAGGAAGAGTTGGTCGATCAATTCATCAAGGTTATTGTTTTTTAGTACCTGAAAATTATTCTCCTCTTGCTTACAAAAGATTAAAAATTTTAGAAGAATCACAAGATGCTTTTTATATTGCTGAAAAAGATTTAGAATTAAGAGGACCAGGGGAACTTTTTGGTAGCAAACAATCTGGTTTCCCAGATTTAGCAATGAAAGCTTTAAAAAATATGGAGATAGTTGATTTAGCAAAAAGGTTGGCGGAAGAATTAGTCAGTGAAAATTATCTTTTAAAGGGCTATCCATTATTAAGACGTGAGGTTCAAAAAAGAAATGAATTTATTTTAAGTTAAAATATTTATAATATGCTTTTTAAAACCAATAGAGATTTAGTTAATTATTTAATTCGAAATGGTGTGTTAAAATCTGAAGAAATTATCAATGCATTTTTAAAAATTGATCGAATTGATTTTATTAGAGATGAAAATAAATTTGAAGCTTATGCTGATTATCCCCTGCCTATTGGATATGGACAAACAATCTCACAACCCTGGACAGTAGCTTTTATGTTAGAATTATTACAACCTCAAGAAGAAAATAAAGTTTTAGATGTTGGTTTTGGTTCTGGTTGGACAACTTGTCTTTTAGCAGAAATTGTTGGTGAAAAAGGTAGGGTTTACGGAATAGAAATTATTCCTGAAATATTTGATTTCGGTAAAAAAAATATAGAGAAATATAATTTTATTAAGAAAAAAATTGTTGAAATTAAGAGAGGTGATGGTTCAAAGGGTTGGAAAGAATATGCTCCATTTGATAGAATTTTGGTTAGTGCATCGGCAGACGAGATTCCGCAAAATTTAATTGATCAATTGAATTTGAATGGTATATTAGTGATACCGGATAAGACTGGTATTAATCAAATAATTAAAAAAGAGAATGGGCAAATTGAAAAATATCATTACTATGGCTTTAGCTTTGTTCCTCTGGTATCTGAGTAATATTTTTAATTTTTCTTCTTAATTTTTTAGTTTGACTTCTAATTTTTTTCTCTTTAATTCTCTTCTCTTCTGCTTCAAAGGGTTCTTGTATTAATTGGCTTTTTATCGGTGGAAACAGTTCGTTAACTAATTGATAGACTTTATTTAGTAATCTTTCGGTGGCTAAATTTTTATTTTCCTGTTGACTTCGTGTATCTTCAGAAATAGCTATTAAATATCTTTCTTTTTCTCGGAGAGTAATTTTTTGATTAGTATTAAGTTCAATTTCAAAATTTTTAAGTAATATTCCTTCTAATTCAACAGTCTTAAATTTAGCTTTTACTTTTGTATGCTTTCTTTGCATATGTTGTCCGCCTGGCTTAGAAGCAGTTACTGTCTCATACTGAATCAACTTTTTGATATATTTATCAAGCAATCTTTTTTTTATAATATTTTTTACTTTATTAAATATTTCTTGATAATCTATTTCAAGCATTTTAGATTTTTATTAATTTCAATAAGATATTTAAATTATAACCTTAATCTACCAATTTTAAAAAATTTAACCATTAAAAATAAATAACTTTTCTAATTTAAAGAAATTATTTTACCATAAATTTTGATTTAAATCTTGATTACTACCTGGTTAAGGATTCGGATTATATAATATTAAACCACTTCTTGGTGAAATTTCTAAGTTTATTGAATTATTATTAAAAATATAGTTATTACCTAAATGATCTTTGTAATTAGTAAATGGTTCAGTTGTTGAAGATAGTGTATAAGTAAAAGTTAATCTATCAGAAGTATTAAGTAAAACTAATCCTTTTTCATATCTTCGGCGATAAAGAGCACCTTCAGAGTAATTAGGAGTTGAAGTTACTACTAATTCTTCTATACTATTAACATTTTCAGGATTACCAAGAGGGAGGTACATCGAATTATCATAACATTGAGAAACAGAATAACCACTTATTCTACCTACTGGTCTTAAAGCAAAATATACATTTGGATTATTAACTAAATAAAAACTACTAATCATAAAAGTTGTTGTAGGGGAAGTTGAAGTACAATAAGGATGCAAATAAGCTCCAATAATCAAAATAATATCATAACTTTTATTTTCAATAACTGTCTTGAATAGTTTATGAGCTCTATTAGCTCCATAGTAAGTTAAATTAGAATCAGGACGTAATAACCAACCTTCATCTAAATACCCATTAACAAAATTTCTAACACTATAATAATTACGTGGTGTGGAAAAACTATCGTTTTCATTAATATAAGGACTATAACCCCAATTACCAAAGAATTTAAAATAGTTAGTTAATTTTTCAAAAATGTTTTTATTGAAAATTGAAAAATAAAAATAAACTTGTTCATTATTTAAATACTGACGAGATTGATAAATAGGAAAACTGACGCCATAATTATCAAAGTAAACAATATCAGGTCTATAAGAAGAGTGACCAAACAAATAATTGATAAAATTTTGTAAAGATTTAATATAATAATCTAATAATTTTTCATTAAGAATTGCCCGAGTTAAAACTGAATCTGAATAATTACCTACCCTTTTATAAGTATTGTTAAGACCTAAATCAAGAAGAAAATAATCTGGATAACGAGCTGAAGGATGAATTCTCAATGTTATAGTACCGTATTCATTACTTATACTAGTAGTGCTAATATTTACATTTAAATCATCTAAATAATTATTAAATTCTCCTCCAGATCTTTTTGGTTTTAATAAAAAATAAGATGAACCATCCGCTAAATTGACTGATTGTAAATATCTATGAAGAGTAAAGAGAGAAATATATGGAAAATTTTTAAATGTTTTATCATATTGCCGAATTTTTAAAACAGAACTAATATTACCCCCTAACCAGCTATTATTTTCTATATACATTGAAATAAAATCATCACTACTTCCCACTCCAGATGAAGGTGTATAGTTAAATATTTCACTAAACTTTAAAGAACTTTCTTTTTTATTGGGCCATGATTTACATTGATTATTGAAATAAGCATATATTTCTAAGTTATCTATATAAATTTTTATTTTTGTTGGAAGTGAATTATTTTTGGTTCTAAAATAAAACATCGGCTTCAAATATCTTAATTCAGAAGTAGATGTATCTTCTTGAGGAATAGTAATATTAAACGAAAAATCAAGCCAGTTATTGGGTGAACTTGATGCAACAATTAATTGGTTAATTAAATTTTTATCAGGTGAGGCTGTGTCTGAAGAATGAGTAGAATAACTTAATCTAAAATAAATATCAGCATTTTCTACCAATTCAGGCTTAAATTTAAATTTAATATTTATTCTATCACCAACATTAGGATAGTAATTTCTTGTTAAAGGGCTTATTATTATTCTATTTCCGTTATCTCTATCAGGTAAAGCATTATATCTTTGCACGCACTGGAAATAAGGATTATTGCTAATAACTTCGGCATCTTTAAATAGTTCTATTTTTAAAGATCCATCACCTTGATATTTAATGGTCCGATCAATACTAATATTTCCTGAATAATTATAAAAATTATAATTACAGCCGGGTAAGGAAGGGGTATAATTTTTGTTATTTCCAATAAATTTAGAAGGATTCATATCGCTATATACTTCAAATTCGCCAGCTAAATAATTAATACATCTGTTTTCGGTTTGTGAGTAGGAAGTATTTAAATTAAAAAATAAAATAAAAAATATAAAAAATAAAACCAAAAATATCCTCATCAATTTTGATTTCAGTATTCCAGTCATATTTATTAAAATTATAAATCAAAATTTAAAAATAATCAAAATTTATTGAATAATGGAAGATAAAAAATTTATAACAAAAGAACAGAAACAGATTGAAGATAAGTATCCTAAAAGTTGTCAATTGGGTGTCTTAGTTGAAATTAAAAGAGAGGAAGGATCAGAGTATCTTTTTGATTCTCTTAAGCTAGCGTTAGAGGAAGAAAATATAGAAAATTTTAAAAAGACTGAAAATTATATAAGATTTAATCTACCATATGATGAAAATTATGAATATTTGCTACCAGAATCAATTTCCGGTATTTCAGATTATTTCCCTCCTTCGCCAGATACTTATAAATTCTTTATCAGCATTTCAACCAAAAAAGATAATTACCCTAGAAAAATTTTAGTATGCGGTAAGACAAGTGGTTTTGAGATTGAACCTGAACTTTCTATTAATGAAGAATATATTTGGAAAATATTCGGTGAATGTTATGTTTTAGAAAAAACTAATGGTGATGTAGATATTTTTCATTTAAAATTAGTATTAGATAAAAATGATTATAACCAAATTACCAAAGTAAAAATAAATTCGGAAAAAATAAACAAGCAATCTTCAGAAGTTCAAAATAATAGAAATTTGCGAACAACCATAGCTCGATTTCAAAAAGGAAATTAAATTTAGGTTATAATTTAATAATTTATATAAACAATGTTAACTAGAGAACAACTTAAACATTTAGCTGAATTAGCTAAAATTGAGTTTACTGAAGAAGAATTGGATAAGTTTTTGGTTGATTTTAATAATATCTTAAATTATGTTGAAGAAATTAAAGAATTAGATTTAAGTAAATTTGAACCGATGATTGGAGGTCCAGTCCAAAAATTAGAATTAAGAGATGATGAAGTAAGTAATTGTCCCGAAGAAACAAAAACTGGAATTATAAATCAATTTCCAGAAAGACAAGAAAATTATCTTAAATTACCCAAAATTATTTCTAAATCTTAAGATACTTTTCAGTAGCAATAGTAGTGGCAACTAAATTAATCACAATTAAAAATAACAAAATAATTAAGTTGATAATTAAAAAATTATTGTAGAAAAAAAACTCTGGATTGAGCGTAGCTATAATCTGTTTCCAAAAATCTTTAGTCCTTATTAAAAAAATAATAAATACTCCTTCAGCAATCAAATAACCAACAAAAGAAGAAATTAAATTAGAAATAATAAATGGTAAACGAATAAAATAATTTGGTGCACCAATCAGACGAAAAACTTCTATTTGTTCTTTTTGGGAAAAAATGGTTAAGAGTGTTGAATTTAGAATTACCAAGAAAGTAAAAATAAACAAGAAAATCAAAAATATTAAAATAATAAACTTAAATTGATTTGAAATCCTAATAAATTTATCAATTACGCTTTTATTTTCTGAATATGTTAAAAAATCAATAATAGCCCGATAGGGGGATGATTCTAAATATTTAGCTAATTCACTATAAATTTCTGGCTTGTTAGCTTTGACTACCAAATAATCAACTAAAGGATTAATATTTAACTCAACTAGTGATTTAGTTATTATTGGATTAGCAATGTATTTTTTTTGAAAATCTTCAAACGCCGATTCTTTACTAACAAAAATCACCTCTTCAACACCGTTAAAATTTTCTAATATATTTTTCAATTTATTAATATCTTCCCGACTTGTTTGATCTTTAAAATAAATTGAAAAATCCATTTTAGATTTGAGAAAATCAATTAATTCATTAGAAAAGTAAAAAATCATAATACCAACAAAAATTAAAAATGACATCAAAAAAGAAATAAAAATTAACACAGCGGTAATCAATTTTTTCCGCTTAAATAATTCCCAGCCTTCTTTTATTGAAGCGAGTAAAATCATTCTTTAAATTAAAGTATATTTACCCGGATTTTCGTCTTTAACTATTCGACCTTGATGTAAAGTAATTACTCTTTTATTCAAATAATCGACTAAATCTTTATGATGGGTAGCCAAAATGATCGTGACTCCTTGATTATTAATATTCTTTAATGTTTCGGCAATTTCAAAAGAAGAAATTGGATCAAGATTACCGGTTGGTTCATCAGCTAATAGAATTTCTGGATTTGTTGATAATGCTCGGGCAATTGCTAATCTTTGTTTTTCTCCTCCAGATAGATATATAGCTAAAATATCTTTATGTTCCCATAAACCAACATTTTTTAAAACTTCTTCAGCTTTTATTCGAATTTCTTTCGAACTAAAACCCATTATTTCCAACGGTAGTCTAATATTATCATAGACTGTTCTATCGTTTAATAATTTAAATTCTTGGAAGACAATAACTATTCTTCTCCTTAATCTTAAGATTTCATTATTTCTGATTCTTGAATAATCTAAATTTTTATAAAAAATATGACCTTCAGTTGGTTTTTCTTCTTTTCGAATTAATTTCAAAATAGTACTTTTACCAGCACCTGAACGACCAACCAAAATAACAAATTCACCAGCCTTTACTTCGAAACTGATTTTTTCTAATGCTTTAATATTGGGTTTATAAATCTTACTTACGCTTTTAAAAACTAACATTTTATAATATAGCTCCCAAGGGATGGATTAAATCTAAATTTCCCTCAAGAATTTCATTTACTTTATTAGTTTCATAATTAAATTGATGATCTTTGACTAAATGATAAGGATCTAAAACATAACTTCTCTTTTGATTTCCCCAACCTATTTCGATTTTCTTCCCTTTCAATTCTTCAATTTTTTTTATTTTCTGTTGTTCCATTAAATTAATTATCCTTGATTTTAAAATTCTTAATGCAATTTCTCGATTTCTCTGTTGACTCCTTTCGCTTTGACAACTAACAACAAGATTTAATGGTTTATATATTATTCTGACTGCTGTTTCGACCTTATTAACATTTTGCCCTCCTTTTCCTCCAGAGCGAAATGTTTCAATTTTTAAATCTTCATCTTTTATTTCTATTTCTGGATTTTGAATTAATGGTAAAATCTCAACATAAGCAAAGCTCGTATGCCTTAATTTTTTTGCTGAAAAGGGTGAAATTCTTACTAAACGATGAACTCCTTTCTCGTATTTTAGAATATGATAAATTTCTCTTTGTTCTAATACAGCTTCAATATACCGATAACCACCATATTCGTTTTTATTTTCATCAGAAATAAAAAAATACCATTTATTTTTATTAAAAAATTTAGTATACATTTCCCACAACATCCTCACCCAATCTTCGGCATCTTTACCACCAACACCAGCATAAATACTAATTATAACAGAATTATCTTTATATTCATCTGAAACGCAGTAATTAAAGTAAATATCTCTTAAAACTTTTTTGGCTAATTCGTAATTTTCCTCTAATAATAAATTTCTCAAATTTATTAACTGATTTTTAAAATTTTTAAGATATTCTAACCTTTCTAATACCTTAAAGTTATCTTCTTTTTCCCAAAAATATGGATTTTCAATTTCTTTTTCAATTAAATCAATTTCTTTAACCTGTTCAAAAACACCCCTCCAAAAATTGGAGGGTTCTTAGCCATATTTGGTTTTTAATATTTAATTCTTCAAAAAACATTATAAAAATTTTAAATTAGATTATAAAATTTACAAAATTAATTTTGTGTTTTATAATATTTATTCTTAATCTAAAATTTATTTATTGAAATTAATAAATGTCCGGGTGGCGGAATTGGCAGACGCGCTACCTTGAGGGGGTAGTGGGAGTAATTCCCGTGTGGGTTCAAATCCCACCCCGGACAAACTATAGTTTTAGTTATTTATTTAAAATAAATTTGTCTAAAAATTTATATCTTATTTTAAAATGACCTATCTTCCACTAACAACTTTATAAAAAAAATATTCACAAAACAAAAAATTTATTTAAAAAATAAAAAGTGCGGAGAAGGCCAAAGCGAATCAAACCTTCTCCGCCAAAAGGATATTTGGGGGCGGAGGAAGTGGGGGGGGCCACTCCTCCGCCCCTGGCGCGTGCAGGGTGAGAGGGGAAAGCGAGGCAAAGAGGACAAACCCGCTTTCCCTCTCCTCTTATGTTATGGAGAGCAGAAATTAATTATAATTAAATTTTATTTAAAAATCAAGTAGTATTTTATAAACAATATAAATATAAAATTTTTATGTATTAAATTATTTTTTAAAAAGATTTTGATAAAATAATCTTACTAATAATTTAACCTCTTTATCAATAGGTAGAAATTTTTTGTTTTTTAATAAAATATATGTGTGTTTAAGTTAGACAAAATATAAAAATTCTTAAAATTAATAATTTAGCCCCCAGCAGGACTCGAACCTGCAACCTTGTGGTCCGAAGCCACACGCTCTTCCAATTGAGCTATGGGGGCAATACAAAATATATTAAAATTATATAACTAATTTCTCTGCTTCCAATAACTTAAAAAAATTTTCAAATAATTTAGCTACCAAAATTGGACCTGTGCCTCCTGGAGTTGGTGTTATTAGATAAGCTTTATCTTTTGTACTTTCAAAATTAATATCGCCCCAAATTTTACCATTTTGAAAACTATAACCAAAATCAATTAAAACTGCTCCTTGTTTGCAATCATTAATTAAATTTGCCCTTCCCGCACCACCAATAATTACATCGGCAATATTTAAAAAATTTTCAATTTTAGTTTGGCTTTGTGAAATAATTACTGTTGATTTTAGATTAGCAAAATAATGAGCTAATGGCTTACCAACCAAACGACCATAACCAACAATCAAAACAGTTTTACCTTCGAAGTTTAAGTTATATCTTTCTCTTAAGCAATCAACTACCTCCACAACTGGTGGTCGTATTAAATAGTTATCACTATAATATTTACCCAACATTCTTGAAGATAAACAATCAATATCTTTTTTAGGTGGAATAGAATTTAATAAATATTGAACTGGAAATTTTGATGGTATTGGTAATTGAAAAATTGCACCTTGTATAGTTTTATGTTTTAAAATTTGAGAAATGTATTTTCTAATTTTTTTCTTTGTTAAACTTTCCTCTAATCTGTAAATTCTAAACTCAATATTTAATTCTTCAGCAAATTTTTGTTTAATTTTTAAAAAACTTACTTTTTCTTCTTCCTCACCAATCAAAAATGCAGCAATTTTCAGCTTATCATAATTTTTTCTTTTCTCTCTTAGTTGTTCCAATATTTCTTCGGCTATTTTTTTTCCTTCAATTATCATTTATATTAAGAAAATTTTAAGCTAATTGATATAAAGAATAACAAATTTTTATTTGGATATTAAAATCTTAAATTATATGGAGTAAATAAATTTATTAATAATTTAATTATAAATAAATTGATTTAATTAATTGAGTGAATGATTTGAAATTTTAATAAATTTTACAATTTTTCAACAATTTGCCAGATTTCGTTTCATATCCTGGCTATATAAA
>FMJZ01020504.1_pt1 | contig 89852 bp, 77 predicted proteins | sample 1987881 | NCBI WGS metagenome assembly FMJZ01 (sample SAMEA4378227, study PRJEB15110) | soil metagenome | biome: soil; feature: Field; material: Soil | place: India | collected 2015-03-11 | depth 0 m
AAAAGCCAGTCGTTTACGTGCCTGAATTACTCGAGTTAACAGCAGACACGGTGCGTGCAGCGGTTCTTACTGTGTCGGCACAGTTATGCCAGCGATGGGGGTGAAATAAGCTGACGCAATCTCGAGCTTCAATTACCATCATTCGAAAAGGAAAACGGCATTGCTGTTCGGCCGACTTTTACTTAGCCGACAACTCTTATGTGCGAGATGCGAAACACTGCGCCGCGAGGCTGGTTGGGTAGGCATTCGATCTCCCAGCCGTGTGCAAGCACAATTTGTTGAACAACTGCAAGACCGAGGCCAGTACCTTTCTGATTGGTTGTGAAATATGGTTTGAAGATTTCTGTTCTATGCTCCGGCGGCACACCGGGGCCATTATCGCGAATTTCCAAAGCAAGCTCGGTTGCAGCAGTCCGTTGAGTGACAATTTGTATTTGTCCGTTGTTATCCACAGCCTGTATTGCGTTGATGAGAAGGTTAAACAGTGCCTGGCGGAGTTGTTGTTCGTCTGCTTCGACCGTTGGCATATCGGGTTTGACATCGAGTTTAACTGCTTTTTCTTCGATGTCGTGGCTTAAAGTGCGCAGGACATCACTCACGACGCTGTTTAAGCGGACAGCGGTGCGCCTGACCTCGCGCGGGCGCGAAAAATTGATGAACTCGTTCAATTGAGCTGTCACACGGTCAACTTCTTCTACAATTTCACGGCATTTGGCGCGTACATCCTCGGGTGCGTTTTCCTGTTTCGACAGTAACTGGGCAAGTCCACGGATTATGTTGAGTGGATTTTTGGTTTCATGCGCTAGCCCGGCTGCAGCGACATTCATTTCTCTGAGGCGCGTATTTAATTCGGCTGCGCGTGCAAGCCTGACTTCAAGTTCTGAAGACCTGACGAGGTTTCGCCAAGCCAAGCCCAGCCCGAACACGGACACGCTTGCAAGGGTACAGATTAAGAATCGTAACCATAAATCGCGGTTCACAGCAGCGCGCATTGAGTGGGTTGAAAGCGCAAGAACAAAACTGTGCACGCCCTGTTTTTCAATCAGGGTTTTATATTGTTCTTCGGTCATCCAAGGCGGTCGCCCGAACCGTGGTCGGCCAGGGCCATCACGGGGTGGTCGCTGATCGGGAAAGTTTGCTACCACAGGCGGCCCGACGCCCTGTGGCGCCGTAGTAATCTGCGTTTGGTACGGTGGGTTGGGCGGCTGAAACGGAGGCACACCTTGTATCGGCGGCCCGGGTGATGGCATACCCGGTGGTGGTACATTTGTTGGTTGTGGCCGTTCCATGCGCGGCAAGATAATCGTTGGCCGTGGTCCCTCAGGTTCGGCAGTAACATTTGTGCCCAGGTCAACAAGGTTCATTAATGTAACAGTGTGATCGCCCCAGTGCGCGCCTGCGGGCAGAAGACCCTTCAGCCCAAGGTCAATCGGTTCACCTGCAGATGCAACAACTTCACCTGCCACATTCAGCAAAGCCACACCACGTAATTCAGCCGGGCTGATCAATTCCTGCAGTGCAGATTCGAGCCGCTCCTTGGAAATCACACCGCCGAACCTGCGTTGTGAGCGCATTACAATGCTCAACGTGGTGGAAATGTCCTTTGCGCGGTTGATAAGTTCAGTCCGTGCGGCGTGCCTGACGCGGTGATGTTCCATCAACTGCCAAGCAACAATCACCAACCACACCATCAGCAAGCTAGCATAGACAAGTTGTGTGCGTTTGTTCATAGCGCCTGGGTGTGGGGTGTATGTGTGTGGCGCGGCATTTTCACTTTAGCCGTTTGTTTGGGCTTGCGTCACTGTTCCGGTATATACTGTCGAGGAACCGGTCCAATTCCTGTTCGGAGAACGTTTTTGGTTTTTCGCTCATGTTTGATCGTTCGTTTTCAGTTAAAGCGGCCAGTTCAGATGGATGCATCACGATGTGCGGTGTCAGGAATATTAACAACTCGGTTTTTTTGTTGTCGTCTACACGGTGTCGGAAAGCCGCACCCAAGAGCGGTATATCGCCGAGGATTGGTATTTTGCGTTCGCTACGCTGGTTTTGGCGCGACATCAGGCCACCAATAATAACTGTTTGGCCATCTGGCACTACTACAACTGTATCGGCTGAACGGTTGTTTATGACGGGCGAAGTTATCGCGCCCCCAGGTCCGCTTGATGTGGTGACCCACTGACTACGATCTGCAAGTTCAGATGTTTCGGGTGTGACAATCATTTCGACCATTCCATCGGATGTGATGAACGGCGTGACAGTCAACTGTATGCCAACCGGCTGGTAGGTGACTGTGTTGTACTGGTTACCGAGTGTGTCGAAGCGCGTGCCGGTTATGATTGGCACCTGTTGGCCCAGGCTTATTGTTGCGGGCTGATTGTTCCGCGTAAGAATTGACGGTCGTGACAGAATCTCAGTTTTACCTGCCGCGGCGATAGCACGGAGTGTTGCCTGGTAATCCTGAGCAAGAATTGTGTACAAACCCGCTCCGGGTGGCGCAGGCGCAAAGCCGGAGATGGGCTGACCGAAGACATTTGTGGCAATATTTGCAGCTGTACTGGCGAGACCAGATATACCGAACGCCTGCGAAACAGTGCCTTTTGCGTCTTTTATATTCCGCTGTGCGCCACCTTCGACGCCGATATCGAGGCTTTTACTGTGTGTGACCTCGAGAAACACCACTTTAATCAGTACCTGTGGGGCAGGCCGGTCAATACTCGAGATCACTTGGCTAATATACTGAGCAGTGTCCTCGTCTGTGACAGCGATTATTTTTCGCGTTTCCGGGTCATACGAAAACGTTGCCTGGCCGACCGAAGTGCGGCTTGGATAATTGGCCGAGGTAGTTGAGCGACGTGTGGTTGCGCCTTGAGAACCAAAAGCTTGTGACAGTGCATCCGTGGTGCTCAACAACAGACTGACCAAGATCGTCAGCGTAATTCCAAACTGTTTTGATTGTCTCGGTTTCATATTAGCTCCTTTCGCTCGGTTCAAGTCGGTTGCGAACAAAATTGTATTTTACCGTCCGGTTGTTGTTCGTGTGGCGCCGCCAGTCCCGACACCGGTCCCACCGAGACCTGAGCTGCTTGTGCGCCCTTGTTGTTGTGAGGTGCGCGTGCCAAGTTGAGTGCCTGTGCTGGTCTGACGTGTTGTAGTGCGCGTTCCCGTACCAGCACCAGTTTGGGCTGGAAACAGCCCTTGCAAGATGCTCTGCACTTGTGCTGGGTCAGTATTTTGCACGTCAAACACGAAAACCTTTTGTTTCTTTGCGGGGTCCGAGTCCAGTTCTGCGATCATGCGTTCGATTTGCGCCATAAGATCGCGGGAAGCAGTAACCACCACTGCGCCTGTGCGCGGGTCCGGGACGGCGATCACCCGACCCTGTTTGCGCATCCGTTCGCTTGTTTCGGAACCGGCATTCTGCATGCCAGGTGTGCCAAAGGCAAAAAATCTGCCAACCCGTCCACCTTGGTTTGCTTGTGCAGTGGTTTCGTCCGGGAACAGGCTGCTCAACAGCTCAGCCATTTCCTGCGGATCAGCGTTCTTAAGTTTGAACACGCGTAGTTCGGTGATGTCTTCCACATCGACATCAACTGCTTTAACGAGTTCTTCGATTGTAGGCATCAGATCATCTGGCGCGGTTACCACCAGCGAGTTGCTTCGTTCATCTGCAACTGCTGCTACGCGCGATGCGCCGGGTCGGCCGCCTGTTTCACTGTCGCCGCCTGAATCTGGACCTGCACCGAAAGGCCCACCTCTAAACCGTGCGAAAAAGCGCGCACGCAAATCTGTGGAGGAAGTTGTCGGTGTTTGAAAGACCTCTTTGATCACGTTAGCAAGCGATTTTGCGTCGGCGTAACGCAATGCAAACACGCGAACTGCCGATACACTTGCAACCGACGTATCAAGCGCTTTGATAATCTCTGCTACGCGCCGGATATTTGCCTGCGTGTCTGTAATAACAATTGCGTTGCCAGCCTCGTTTGCAGTCATTGTTGCCTGGGTCGGTAACAACGGCTGCAAATCTTTTGCGAGCTGGACAGCGTTGATGAATCGCACGGGGATGATTTGGGTCACGATCTCGTCATTTTTGGGTATGGATTCGGGTTCATAACCGCGCCTGACCGGTATGCTGCGGCGTTTGGCCTCGTCCTTGGTTAGGATTGTGAGGGTGCGGCCTTCGCGAAGGACGGCATACCCATTTTTGTTCAAAACAGAGTTTAGCAGCTCGACTGCCTCGTCTTTTGTCAAAGGCTGCGCACTCCACACATCAACTTTCCCTTTCACATCAACCTCGGGTTTGATGATGAAGCCCGCCGCTTCACTCAGATAATCGAGCACAAGCTCAAGCGGCGCACCGCGAAAGTTCAGGCGTAGTCCGTTATCGCCGTTTGCAACCTGCTCGGGTTGCGCACCCGTGTTCGCACCGGTTGAGTCTACATGTTTATTGGCTGTTGCCTGGCTGTCCACAGTACTGGTGGTCCGCACCTGGGCGGTTTGCCGAATTTCAGCTCGGCTCTGGCGTACAGGTTGCGGTGCTGACGCCGCATTAGCTGGTCGCACCTGGGATTGTTCATGTTGAACCTGTTGTTCAGGCTGTAGAATCTCTTCTAGGTGCAAAATTGGCTCGGGCTCAGGCTCGATTACATGCGTTGCCTGGACCAGGATGGTTTCTTCTGGCGGCTGAGCGGGTTGTTCCGATAACGTTGATTCTACCGGCTGTTGTGCACTTGCCGCGGTCATTGCGGCCAGTACACAACCCAAAACTACGCTGAGAATTTTTGTTTTCATTGTAACTCCTGTTCGCGCTGTCGCATTAATCGTTTCAAAACTTCGTTCATGGTATCGCTCGAGCTGGTTGCCACTGGTTCACCGCCGGACTCGCCGCTAGCACCGATCGAGTCTGCGCTTGATTGTGCTACGAACGCGTCTGTGCCGGCGGCCTGCCACTGAGCGTCGTCTTGTAACCGCATTTGTGTGCCCACACGCAGCTCGAACTGTTGTTGTTCACTTTTAAGTAGGACACCTTTGAAATTGATTTCGGTAACGGTAAACGCACCAATTTTCTCGCCCCTTCTGACCGCCTTACGGTACTCGGAACTTGTGCCATCAAAAAATGCAACCGGACCGTTGCCGGCTTCGAGCGTGCCGACCAACGTGAGGGTCTCAATTTGGCGCTGTTGGCGCGGTGCAGCGCCGCGTGTGACCCGGCCGGATCTTCTTGCGGCGAAAATGTTGCGCTCGGTAATAATCCTGAATGCCGAATAGTCAACTTGCGCAGTCGTGGTCTGAGGTTGCGCAGGTTTGTTTGTGTTTTCCTGGGCTAAACCGGCGCCTGATAGCATTACAGCCGTCGCGAGGACCGCTCTTAGAGCAAATGCTTTTACTCGCCTGTGCCAGGGTTCGAATTCTGACCAAGCCAGAGCTGCAACCCGGCAAATTACACCGCCTTGCCCCCGGCACCAACAAAATGCCGGTCTGCCCCAGACGCAATTTGTGTTTTGGCGTTTCATGCTTTTACGTCTTTGTCCGTTGCAAAAGCAAGGCGCTGACTTGCATGCTCAGCGTAAGCTGTTCACCGCTGTCATCTCGTGCAGTAATTTGCATCGCGGTGATGCGAATAGCCAGTGGGTCTTTCTCGATGTTGTAAAGGAACCTTGTCACAGCAGAAAGGTTACCCGTGGCTTCCACACTACATTCGAGCGTCATGAAATCGTCGGCCGGCTTTTTCCATTGTGGCTTGATGGAGTTCATCGTGATACGGCTATCCTGTGCCCAGCGTTCGAACGCTTTGAACACTTGATTTTCCGCAACCGACGGTTCGCCTGTCAGCGCATTTGTTTGCATTTGTTGCCAGCGTTGGCGAATTGCAACCTCGCGTGCGAGCAATGCCTGGCCATTTGAGACGTCTTCTTTCAGTTTTGCGATCCGTTCGGCCCTGGCTTTCCATGCACGGGCAAGCGGCGTGAACACAAGCCGGTCGCCTGCTAACAGTGCGACTGCTGCAATTGCCAATATACCCAAAAACTGCTGTCTGTTGGCTATTTTCATTGACTGGTCCGCTCGACCCATTGAAAGTTAAACGTGAATTGTACCGGTGACCCGCCTCGTGTTTGTTCAAGATGCACGTTTGCAACTTCCTTGGCCGCACGCAACTTGTCCAATGTACGTAATAGCGCAGCGTTGTCGCGTGCGGTTCCTGAGCAAGTTACACTCGCAGGCTGCCGCAGTTCGACTGTCTTGGCTGACACAGTACCGTCTTCTGGAAAGGCTTCGGTTAACCGGCGCAGCACGCTGAGCGACCTGAATGACTCGTCGTACCAAGGCCTGAACTTTTTGATCTGGCGTTGCATTAGGTCAAGCTCGCCCACAGCGGTTTCCATGCGATCCCATTTCTTTGCCCAGTAAACGCGCTGGACCTCCTGGATCAAAAATGCAGTCGCCACAATTAATCCAACTGCACCACACGCAAGACTAACCTTGGCAAGTTTGCGGGTTGTGTACCGTGCAGCTAATCGCTGCCAAGTGCTGAGTCGTGGCGGTAAAAATTCTAGCACGGGCGGTTTACCCGTAAGACGTTGTATCGCAAGAGCTGCCGCAGCTGATACGGGTATTTTCTGCTCGGCGGGTATCGCAAAGGCTTGTGCGGCGAAATTTTTGATACGCTGAACCTTCAACCCGAGTTGGCCAAGGTACGGTCCTACAACTTCGAGCAGTTCATCTGCATCGTCGTTTTGGCCGAAAATCTGCGCGTATCGGACTGCCTCTTGCACGTCGGGTTCAAGCTGGCCTAATGTAATCCGGATTTCGCGCACGAGGTCTTCGGGGTCAAACCTACCATCGGCTGTCTCAGGGCCAGCGGGCAGATCAATTGTACGCAACGCCACGATACCGCCCCCGAAGCTGATTTGAACATTCAGGCCGCCTGCTGTTGGCAGCATTGCAAGCACGCCTTCCTGGTCTGAGAGCACAGGCTGATTTAACGCTGCGATACCGAGTGAAAAGCTGACCGGTCGTAGTTGCGCCGCTGCGAGAACAGACTCCAACCGGTTGATGTGGTCGCGCGGCACAGCCACAAGCAGGGCATGCCGTTCGCCATTTGGCATGCAGTACCGTGAGTGTGACAGAACAAGCGTGTCCGGGCTGTAGGGGAACCCGCGTTCGGCTTCGAGTTGCAACAGGCTAAGCAGGTCAGCTTCAGGCAATTCGGGCAGTTTAACCGTCAAGGTCAACAACCAGTTCACTGGGATACAAACTGTACAATGCCGTTCGCGTATTTGTGCTGCATCGAGTTTCTTACGTATCTCGCGACCTACAAGCACAGGATCGTCCGTAAGCGGATCAAGTGATAGTGCAGTCGTGATTGCATTCTTGAGTTCGATTGTGCCGTTTGTGCGACGTGCAAGCACAACATCGAGCGTACCCTGCTCGAACGCAAGGCCCACAACTTTTGTAAGTGTATTTCGGTTTGCACCGATCAACGTGGCTGGCATGTACCGGCGCAAGTCGAGTTTGTTAAAATCTAATTTGATGTTTGGGTTCATCGGGTTTTCTTGGCCAGTTGCAAATTGTTCCAAGTTTCTTTGCCGAGTGCCCAACCAAGATGTGTCAAGTCGCGCCGATATACTATCTTCGGCAAGCCATCGCTGGTGTCGAAGACAAATCTGGCACGTTGAAAACCGCGCCCGAATCGGCCAACAGCAGCAATATCAGCGGTAAACTGATAACTGCGTGTTGTGATGTAAGGTGCAGCCAGCAGTGCATTTTGTGCTCCTAGAACCTCGACAACCCACGCCACTGAAGAAAGCCTGTCGGGATGGCTTTGCCTGTAAGCGACCAGTGCAGGGGCATTTTGCGGGCCAATCCCCGGTATGCAGGCCAGGACTGCCTCCGGTGCAGTGTTCACGTTCACAAGGCCCTCGATATATTGTGCGCCGGAGGCGGTTATGTCGTTTGCAATTTGCTCGAATTCCTCAATCGCCATGCCGCTCATGACATAAAACTCGAGCACTGTGCTAACTTGGATTGTGCCAGGTTGCGCGCCAGGGGCAGCCTGGGTACCACCACCCGGTTGTGCACCTTGAGCCGGCGGCCTTGGCTGTGTCCCGCCGGGCGCAGCACCCAATCGCGCAAGAATCTCGTTGGCGCGTTGTACACCGAGCTTTGCTTCCAGCAACAGTGCCAACTGTTGAGGATTGTTGACGTTTGTGCGACCCGTGTTTGGTTCACGGGTGTAAACAGTGACGTACTCGAAAATGCCTGGATCAAGCCTACCATCGCGATTGTCGGTGGGTAACAGTACGTCGCCATCGTCCTCATTTGGGTCGAGCACGCCATTTAAATTAATGTCCTCACCGTACAACAAATCGGTTGTCATGCCATAAACAAGTCTGAGTTCCTCAACCGTTTCGAATGGCGCATGTTTGCATCTGTAGGGTGGATCGAGTCGTGCATAGGTTGAATCACTTGCACCGCCGGTCTGGCTGCTGCCGGCTGAACGCCATGTAACAATTGATGCTGCCAGCTCGGGTGTCATCCCCGGCAACATCTGCAACATATCAACTGTGGCAGTGTTAAGGTTTAATTTGGCGCCTTCGTCAATCAAACCAAACAATGGCCGGGTGTAATCTGCTTGCCATTCACCGGCCGGCCGGCCGATAAGCCAAAACTGGCCTTCGCCAATTTGCACTGCCTCAGCCCTGTAGCTGAGCAAGTCAGGCATGATGCCCGGCGCTTCCATCGTAGCCAGAATGTTGCTCACGTAGCGCGCGCCGCCTTCGATGGCTAGCTGCGCTTGGACACTAGCAAGCCGGTTATCGGCCGCACGCAGCTCGAAGCTCATCGAATGCGCAAAATACAATGCCAGACTCACCAGCCCAAAGGCCACCCAAAGCACTATGATCAACACCGACCCGCGCACCGTGCCACTGGAGACGAGCTTGTGGTTGGCAGCTCGCACTTTTTCAGAAAAACTGTTTCTGCGCAGCATCATAGTGCCATTCCAAGGGTGCCGCTTGATTGGTTGGTGCGCGCCTGCACAGAGACAGGGACGAGAATCTCGACAACAAACGGTTCGGCGCTGCTCACCGAGCTGCTCTGACCGTTAGCAAGCTCGATTTCAACTCTGATTGCCGATGGCAAGGGCGGGTCTTGTGTTGTTGAGTCCCACGAACTTGTCCACTGTACACCATCGAAGAAATAGAAAACCACGTCTTGTACGCCGCCCATAAGCCATTGTGCCTCGGGTCGGTCGCTTGATATCGGCAGCAGATTCCGCCAAACAACACGAACAAGGTCTTTGCCGGGCACATTATTGGTCGGCTCTACCAGATAATATGCCACGCGCTGAATATCGCCCCATGGGACTACGTCGGACACGCGCCCGGTTGCAGTATGGAACTCGGGACTTACCTGACGGCCCGCTCCACCCATTGCTGTCAATGCACTGCTGCGCAAGTTAGCCTCAGTGGTAGTAGGCGTGGTTTGTAATGGGCCAGCCAACGTACCACCTGGCGGTACGATGTTTGCCAGGTCGCGCTTCATGATTGTTAAGACATGCTGTAACGGCACAGACATATCGAGCGCATCGGCGGTTTTGTTCCGCAGTTTGATTGCGCCATAAAACACACCGTGAATTGCCAAAAGTGCGATTGCAAATATCACAACCGCGAGCAACAGCTCGATTAGCGTAAATGCAGCTCGCAAAAAACCGCCCCTGCATGACACTTGAGCTCGGCGCTCGGCATGCGTGTTTTGCGCTGAAGTATGAGCAACACGCAGTTCTTTGACCGGTCCTGCAATGCTATGTATTGCGGCGAGTTTCATTGTGTTATGTCCACCAACGAGCTTAGGCTCACCTCGTAGTCCTGGCCTTGGACCGTATAACCTACGCGCACGGTTACCATGCGAAGGCTGCTCTCGGGCCATGCTTCAAGCTGCATTACCCAACGGTAAACATGCTGACCCTCACGGATTGAACCAGTTTGGGATGGTTGTTGCCATTGTCGGTTTAAAATTACATCGTTTATGACCAACTCACAGATCCTAACTGCAGCAGATTTGCGCTCTGCAACCTGCCCGGCCAAACCCGCAAGACGCACCCCCTCAATGGCAACTGGAATTACAATTGCCATAAACACAAGCGCTGCAAGTACCTCAGCAAGCGTGAAGCCGCCTGACTGACGCTCACCTGCGCAATGCGAGTTGATTGTCGGACTGAATCTCATAGTTCAGCCGTGTTCGACTCTGGCTGATCAGAACTGCGTCTTCGGATCCGTGCCGGATCAAAATCCATTCTGGGCTTGTTTCGTTTATAAAGCCATCCGGGGTAAACTTAATGGTTTGCAGCCGGTCGCTGGACCGACTTAAAGTAGTTAATCTCGTGTTTAACCGTTGGCTTGGCCACTGCGGCCAGACTTCAATTTGCAGTGCCTCATCGAGGGTAAACTCGACGGCTCTGTCATCTTGCTCGGTGTACGTTGACTCAGCCATCAAACCGTAAGCACGCCGCTCAGTATCAATCCAAAGCACCATGGGTATGCCCTCTGACACAGCTCGGCTCTGGGCGTATCGTGTCAGCGCAAGAAACCTGCGCGCCTCCGAATCCAAACCGCGGCTACGGAAAAACCGACTCAACGAAGGCGCCGCAACTGCAAGCACAGTCGCCAGCAACGCCATCACAACAATTAATTCGACCAGCGTAAAGCCGGCTGTTTGCGGCTGCTTTTGCGCTTGTGCATTTTCACCTGCCGCACCCGATAACAGTGCTCGAGCCGCGGCTTGTGCAAGCCTCATTTGTTTTTCTGCACAGTCTGTTGTTTTACATACCAGCATGCTTCCGGAGTTATTTGCGTTGTGTGCCAACTTGCCAGCTTGTGATGTCGTCTTCGGTGTTTTCACGCTTATCCGGCCCGACCGAATACAGATCATACCCGCTCGGGTTGCGTCTACCCGGGTATTCATACACGTACGGGCTACCCCACGGGTCCAGTGGGATATCTGTGGTTTTCAGGTATGGCCCACGCCAGTTCTGTGCGTCTGACGGCTGAATAACGAGATCCTGGAGTGACTTCGGGTACGACCCGTTGTCAACCTCATACGCATCAAGTGCAGTACCAAACGTAGCTATTTGTGACTGCGCAGCTGTGACTCGCGCCTGTTCACTTCTGCCTGCGAACTTTGGCACAACAATTGCAGCAAGCGTCCCCAAGATCACCAGCACAAGCAACAGCTCGATAAGCGTGAAGCCGTTCTGCGACTTTGGTTTCTTTTGTTCGGCATTGTTGCCTTTATATTTGCGACGCGGTTTCATAGTCGGTTTCAGGTTGATGCTCATTTGATGTATTCCTGTAGTGTGAAGATCGGGATCACCATGCCGATGAAAATTATCCCAATGAAAGTTGCAACCAAGAAAAGCATTAACGGCTCAGCAAGCGCAACTGCAGTCTTAAGCCGCCGGTCAAGGTCTGCTTCAGTTGAATCTGCAATTCTGAGCAGTTCTTGGTCGAGTCTGCCGCTTTCCTCAGCAACGGAAATCATCTCGACAACTGCACTTGGGAAAAGCGCAGTGCATTGAGCCAGGCTCGAACCAAGCGGCTTGCCTTCCTTGACCTGATCAATCGAACTCTCAACTGCATCAACCAGAATCTGGTTGCCAATCGACCGCCGGGCGACGTGAAGCGCGTTTATCAATGGTACACCCGCACCGAGTAATGTGCCGAGCATGCGACAAAACCGCGCGCGCGCGTACTGCGCAACCAATGAACCAATAGCAGGAATCCGAAGGATAAACCCTTCCCATGTACGCCGACCTTTCTCCGACACGAACCAGCCCCTTACCAAATAAGCCACGATCACCACCCCAAGTGCAATCAACAGACCGTATGAACGCAACAGCTCGCTTACCGAAACGATCATGCGCGTCAGCAGCGGCAGTTGCGCGCCGAACCCGGCAAATATGTTCTGGAACCGCGGAATAAAAAACGTCAGCAAAAAAACCAGCACACACAACGCAAGAAAAATGATTATCGAGGGGTAAAGCAGTGCCGACAACACCTTCGAGCGCATCTCTTTTTCGCGCGCCTGGAAATCGGCGATTTGCCCCAGCACAACGTCAAGGAACCCGCCTGTTTCACCCGCCTCAACCATGGCAACGTAAACGCGCGGGAAAACATCAGGTGATTTTGCCATCGCATCGGCAAGTGACATGCCGTCAACAACAAGATCGTGTATTTCCTTCCACTTGGCCTGCGCAACAGGTGATGATGCTTCACGCTGCAAAATGACCAGGGCCCGGCTCATCGGGACACCCGCCGCCAGCAGGTTAGACAGCAAACGCGTGAAATTCTCGAGCACCCGACTTGTGATCTTGCGCCGGACACCAAATGACAGCTTGAACGAGTCGGCCGGCGCTTCAGTGGCTTCACTGGGGGACTGCTGACCGCCGTTGCCGCGGTGTTGGATGACCTTTCCGTTTGGCCGTTCAACAAGCCGAATCGGTCTGAGGCAACGAGTCTCAATCAGCCGGAATGCTTCCTGGCGACCTGCGGCTTCAATCTCGCCTTCCGTAATCACACCGTCGGGCTGCAACGCTCTGTATTGAAAGACAGGCATACACAGTAATGGAGAGTGGTTTTACTTCCAACCGTTTGCAACCACGCCAGACACGTAATCGTCAAGCCCAGCAACCATTGACTGGTCTTTTGTGACACGCAGCACCTCGGCTGGTGTTGTTATGCCGAGTCGAACAAGGCGCCAGCCGTCTTCGGCAAGTGTCCGCATACCAGCGCGCTGCGCTGCTACACGAATCTCATCAGCAGAACGGTTCTGCAGCACTAACCGGCGGATCTCGTTGTCAACGTCCATCCACTCGAAAATTGCGTGTCTGCCGAAGTAACCCGTATCACGGCATTCGCGGCACCCCACAGCACGGTACACCGGTACGTTGCGCGGCCACTCGAGTTGTGCCTTGAACGCATCTGCTGCGGCTGAATCATCAAGCTGCTTACAGTGTTTGCACAGCACGCGTACGAGCCGTTGCGCAAGCACGGCTTCAAGCGACGAGGCTACCAGGTACGGTTCAACCCCCATGTCAACCAGCCGTGTCAGTGCGCTTGGGGCATCATTCGTGTGAAGTGTCGAAAAGACCAAATGCCCAGTAAGTGAGGCCTGCACGGCAATCTGTGCGGTTTCCTTGTCACGAATTTCACCAACCAAAATCACGTCCGGGTCGTGCCGCAAGATCGAGCGCAACCCACGCGCAAATGTCAAACCGGCTTTTTCGGAAACTTGAATCTGGTTGACGCCCTTGAGTTGATACTCGACTGGGTCTTCGATGGTTATGATCTTGCGCGAGGTATCGTTTATTTCGTTCAGCGCAGTGTAAAGAGTCGTTGTTTTGCCACTGCCAGTTGGGCCTGTCACAAGCACAATACCGTGCGGCAACGACAATACGCGCCGGAAACATTTCATCTCGCGCTCGGCCATGCCAAGCTGATTCATGCCAAGCAACATCGCGTTTTGGCGCAGTAACCGCAGTACAACCGCTTCGCCATGGATCATCGGGATAACCGATACGCGAATGTCAACCTCTTCCTGGTCAATCCTGATCTTGATCCGGCCATCCTGCGGAAGCCGTTTTTCGGCGATGTTCAGATGGCTCAAAATCTTTACGCGCGACACTATGGCAGGTTGAAACCGCTTAATCTCAGGTGGCACAGGCACTTCCTGTAACACACCGTCTATCCGATACCGAATCCGCAGTTCGTCTTCAAACGGTTCAATGTGGATGTCAGACGACCGCAATTCAATTGCATCGCGTAACACCTGATTGACGAACCGGATGATAGATGCGTCTTCAGCGGCAACATCGAGGTTTGTCTCTTCTTCGGTCCCCTCGTCTAAAACCTGAAATGGTGCTTCTTCTTTCAACGTATCTATCGTGTCTGCGCCGACACCAAGCCGTTTTTTCATTTCGCGCTGTATGGCCTCGGTGGGCGCAAGCACAGGCCGCAACCGCAGCCCTGTCATTGCCTTAAGCGTGTCAAAGCCTTGAGTAGCAAAAAGTCGGCTTGTGGCAACATCCACTACTCCGTTTACGCGCCGCAATGGAAGCAGCCCTTCCCTGAGCAATATACGAGCTGGGAAAAGCGAGATTACCTCTTTCTCAGGCTCGATGTCTTCGAGCGTTGTGAAAACCAGGCCATATTCCTTGGCCAACCAACGCAATACGTTTTCCTCGGAATGGACCGGCGCGCTGTCACCAGCCGTTGCCAGCCGTGCATACGAGTGCGCATCGGCAGGCGAAAGCTGTTTGGCAGCTACCATCTTGTCCAACAACTCGCTCAAGGTCGAGCCGTTGGCAGTTGTTGGGTTGTTTGTGTTCAGGTTCATTGGGCAGCGCGCCGATCCTGTATGCGCGAGTGGTATTGGTTTACCTTAGTCGAGCAAACCGTTTAAAACCGCCAGTGCCTCACGCCGCGTATTCAACACTTTACGAAGGTCTTCCTGTGCCTTTGTAAGCGCGGCTTGTCGTTGTTTGCGCTCCTCGCGCAGCGCAGCGAGCCTGGCTTTGATAACGTCTGCAGAGGCCTTTGATTCAAGTGCCTCTTCAAGTGCATCGGCTGCAGGGCTTTGCGGACCAAAACGAGGTCCTCGTTGCCGTCCCTGCTCGCCCTGGCCTGGGCCTTCACCGCCGGGCCGTGGTGGACGTAACATACCCCGGCCCATACCACCAACCGTCTCCATCCGCGCCTGCAACACCTTTTGGACAAGAGGTTTGACCGCGTTCCATTCTTCATCATTGGTGAATTCAAGCACTTCTTTGTAGCGCTCAAGCATTCGTTCCTGGAACTGTGCAGGATCAAAATCACCCCTGCGCCGTTCAGGCCGATCACCCTGCTGAGCATAAAGCGCGGCCGTGTTCAAAAGCATGCCGGCTGCGATGCCGGACAAAGCAAGCAGTTTAACCAATCTTTGTGTTCGTTTCATAGTTGTCTAAGTGCGTTGAGTTTTTGTTTTTCCACGCCGTCATGAACCGCCACACGGCGGATCCAAAAGCGCCAACTGGCTTAATGCACGTAACATGCCAAGCAACAAAAACACACGATTTAAGGGGTTGGCACTGTGAAACTGAGAATCTATTGCGCAACTGAGGGCGGGCGCGTGTGCAAATTTTGCGCAGCGCCATGCGCCCGCCACTCGAGCCATGGGTCTGCATTTAATCAACCCAACTGCCACTTTCAGATAAGCCTAGACCATTAAAAGCCAAAAATTGTCGCATGGGCCAAAATCATAAGCGCCCAGCGCTTTTGTAGCTTTATTTCAGCGTGGAATGCTTCAGTGGGAACAACTCCTGAAATAGCTAATCTAGCCGTTCATCTAATCCGGCGGAGTAGATACATGCACACTGCGAACGATTTGGAGCCAGCTAATTGCCAGTGTAGACAGCCTCGCAGTTCACGTGGCCTAGGAATGTAAAGTTTTGCCAGAAAAACTTGACAATGCTGAGCTTGAAAAACGCCTTCTCCGAAAGATCATTAAGAACCGCAACCCGCTCTAAACGGTATAATACGACACAGCCTCCGATGCTTAACTGTAACCTAGGGACAAATAACCGCCACGACAGCGGTTTTTGCCTGGAGGTATTTCTGTGCTGCTGCCTTGATCTTATCAAGTGTGACTGCGTTGAATTTTTCGTCTTCGGTGTCCTGGTTTGCGTAACCGAGTCCGTAAAGTTCATCCAAAGCAGTTGCCGTTGCGTAACTACCAAGGTCTTGACGCGCGATTTTTTTCTGGCCGATTATTTTTGCTTTGACACGGTCAAGCTCGTCTGGGTCAAGTCCACCAGTTGACAGTGCCTCGGTTTCTTTTAACATTTCGGTTTCAACTAACTCAGCTTTGTCAGGTTCAGTCCCCGCGTACATTGCGAAGAATCCAGGCACAAGACCAAGGAAATTCATTGCGCCCGTGTAGTAGGCGAGACCGAGTTTTTCGCGGATACGCGTAAAAAGCCGTGATCCGATGTCGCTGCACGACTCCTCGATTAATTGGAGCGCAAACCGGTCCTCGCTCAACAGAGTTGTTCCCGGAAAACCCACCATGAGCACAGCCTGTTTTTTGTCACGGTGTTCAGTCACACGCTGGCCTGTGGTAAATTGAGCAGGACAGCTTGTGCAGAGCATCTGTTGCGGCACCGGCGCAGCAGGCCATTGACCGAACGTGTCCTCGACCGCTGCTCGCACTGTATCGGGTTCGACGTCACCGTAAATGGCAATGACGCAGTTGTTGGGCACGGCAAGTTTTGCGTGGAACTGTGCCAGCATTGACGCCGTTAACCGTGCGACGCTTTGTTCGGTCCCAATCGAGTCAAGCCCGTAGCCCTGCGGGCCGAACATTGCCCGGCGCAACAGCAGCGTTGCGCTTCGCAACAGGTCGTCACGCTGCGCCGCTATGGCTGCAAGCTGAATCGCGCGTTCGCGTTCGAGTGCATCCGCTGGAAATGTAGGGCGCAACAACACATCTGCAACCAGCTCAAGGCCGAGTCTGAAATCCTCACGCATAACCTCGGCCGTAATCCCGAAACTGTTGTTTCCGGCGAACGTATCGAGGCTACCGCCGACCGACTCGATCTCGTTTGCAATCTGCTCGGCTGACCGCGTGGTTGTGCCTTGCAAGAGCATCTTGGCCATGAGATTTGTAACGCCGTTGTTTTCGGTCGTCTCGGCCAGTACGCCACCCCGCAGTACGACGCGGAACTCAACAAACGGCAACCGATGGTCTTCCTTGACGAGCAACCGCAGCCCGTTTGGCAGCTCGAACTTTTGAATTGGCTTTTCTGCAATGCCGCCAACCGAAACAACCGGTTTCGGCGCATGCCCACGCGGGAGCAAAGCGTAAATTGTGCGATTCTCCGTTGTCAAATACTCACGCGCAACCCGCTGCAGATCGAGAGGCGTTGCACGTTTTACAGCCTCAATGTAACGAGCCGAAAAATTGAGGTCATCTGCTGCAAGCCAGCAATGGCCGAGGTCATTTGCCTGCCCTTGCATTGTCTTACGCGTGGCAAGGTGCGCTGCGACAAACTGCTTGATTGCCTTTCGCAGCTCGGGTTCAGGGACAGGCTCGGCTTTTAACCGCTCAATCTCATCCAGCATTGCTTGTTTAGCCGGCTCGAACTTGTCGGCGTCAACAACAGCGCTCATGCCAAACAGACCCGGATAACCCGGATTGTATGTCCATGACTCGATTGAATTGACCAGGCCTTTTTTCTGACGCACTTGCTGGAACAGACGACTGCTCCGGCCCGCCCCCAACACAACAGCCAGTACATCCAGCAACGGCACGTCGGGATGGCGTAGGTCGGGTATGTGCCAACTGAAATGCATGTGCCCAAGCTCGACGGATGCTTCCTCAACTACCTCACGTGGGGCAACCTGCCTGGGTTCATCTGGAATGTAAACTTGCGGCAGCGGCTTTTGTTTCGCAGCGGCAAAGGCATTGCGGATTTGTTCTTCCACAGCCTCGGGTTTAATGTCGCCAACAACAACAAAGAACATGTTGTTTGGTACATACCGCGTCTGATAGTACTCATGAATATCCGCTGGCTTAAGCAGGTTGAAGATCTCTGGACAACCAATTATCGGAAACCGACAAGGGCTTTTCGTGTAGGCAACCTCAAATAAACGACGGCTGGAACGCAAGTGCGGATCGTCATGACACATGTCCATCTCGCGTCGGATAACATCCATTTCACGCGCAAGCTCGTCTGGGGGCAGTGTCGCGTTCTGCATTACGTCCGACAATATGTCTAAGGCAACCGTTGTGCCAGTGTTGGGCACATTAATCCAATACACCGTGCGGTCGAACGACGTGTAAGCGTTGATGTAGCCGCCTGCGGCCTGGATCTCTTGCTCGATACGCGCCCCGTCGCGTGTGGTTGTGCCTTTGAACAGCATGTGCTCGAGAATATGCGACAGCCCAGCACCGAGCCACCGGCCCTCGTGTATGCTACCTGTCATTGCCCAGGCTTGTGCTGACACAACATGTGCGCTGTGGTCTTCACATAGAATCACGTACAAGCCATTGTCGAGCCTAACCAAGCGCACCCCCGGTGGCACCGAGTGCAGGTGAGGTATTTGGTTCTCAGTTGTGTCAGCGGTGACTGGCAATTTCATGTGTTCTTTGGCCAGGTTTAGGTCATGTTCCGGGCACGCTTTAGCAGTGTTTGTGCGCAGTGGAGTCTTTCAGGGCCGCACCGAATTTGGGGGTGTGGTTTTGCTTGATTTCTTGCTACTGGGCAGGAACGGTTGGCGAAATGCCTCGTCGAAATTGTAACCGTTTGCGAAGTCGGCGCGGCTGTCTTTATCGGTTTTAGCCAGTAATCCTGCGTCAACCATGTTGAACACGATTTCACCAAAATCCTCTGTCGAGCGGATACCCCATTCCTCGAGCACAAGCAGTGTCAGGGGCCCAAATTGTTGCAAAGCAAACTCGCGTATGCCCTCAAGCAATTCCTGGCCTGTTACATGCGGTGTTTCGCGTGTTTTGTGTTTGAAAAGCTTTTTTTGAGTGTAATCTAGTGCCTCGCGCACAAACACGTAGGCGTCGCGCGCGTAGCGTTTGTCCTTGGCCAAAATCTGTTCGATAACTTCCTCGAAACTGATTCGCTGCATAGTGTCAGTGTTGCAAAACTATTGTCGGAGCAGACCGCACAGAACTACGAGCTGCGCGGTATGCTTTCACCGCAAAACCGGTCAATAACATCAGCGCAATCAAACACAGCACAATCTGTTCGCGCTTGGTTAACCGAAACATATGTCTTTAGCTTAGCGCACCGTTGCACGCACCGCAACTTGTGCTGGGCCAGAATAAACGTTGTGGGTGTACTACAACTTATGTGTGGATGTTCACAGCTTGAATCTGGCGATTTAACCGACAACAATGTTGACGAGTTTTTTTGGCAGCACAATCACCCGTTTGATTGTTTTACCTGCGATATAGGGTTTAACTTTTTCAGATGCTTTTGCCGCCTCTTCCAATGCTCCGGGGTCAATGTCAGCAGGCACTTTGAGTACATCCCGCAACTTGCCATTTACTTGCACTGGGATTTCGAGTGTATCTTGCACAAGCAAAGCCGGATCAAATCTCGGCCATGGTTCGTATGCAAGGCTGGGTGGTGGTGTACCAGGCGCAATTAGCTCCTGGTGTAGCTTGGCCCACAGTTCCTCTGCAAGATGTGGCGCAAACGGATGCAGCAGTAACGCAAAATCGCGGAGTACAGCACACGGACGCGTCTGCCAACCGAGTGCCTCGTTAACAAACACCATCAGGGCTGAAATAGCAGTATTAAACCGCAAATTCTCGATGTCTTCGGTGACCTTTTTTATGCAGGCGTGAAGCGTGCGAAGCTGGGCCCGTGTAGGCTCTGTGTTCTGGATGGCCGGATGCAGTTTGATCAGGTCGAGCAACGCGCTCCGGCACTCCGGTTCTGTCACGGTTTCAGCCTGTTCGAATTCGGTCTCAGTTTTCTCGTCAACAAACAGTCGCCAGACACGGCCGAGAAACCTGTACACACCTTCCAATCCTTTTGTGCTCCACGGTTTTGTGTCTTCGAGTGGGCCCATGAACATCTCGTAAAGCCTGAACGCATCTGCGCCGAATTCAGCAAGGATATCGTCCGGGTTGATCACATTGCCGCGGCTTTTGGACATTTTCTGGCCGTCTTCACCCAAGATAAGGCCCTGGTTTACGAGCCTATAAAACGGCTCAGGCGTGCTTACATAGCCAAGGTCATAAAGCACTTTATGCCAGAACCGAGCGTACAACAGGTGTAACACGGCGTGTTCTGTGCCCCCAACGTACAGGTCAACACCGGGTTTGGGTAATCCGTTAACTGGTTGAAACGGTGAATCGGAGCGCGGCGCGACGGCTTCACCACTTACGGATCTAACAAACTTGGCACCCATCCAGTAGTGTTCGGCCTCCGGACCAACAAAAGCACTGTCATTCTTCGGGTCAAGATATCGGAGGTAATACCAACAACTGCCGGCCCACTGCGGCATTGTATTTGTCTCGCGCATCGAGCCATCCGGCATGTTAACCCAATCCTTGGCGCGCGCCAACGGTGGTTGGCCGTCCGGGGTGGGTTTGTAGTTGTCCAATGGCGGCAGTTTGACCGGCAAGTCAGACTCTGGTAAAGGCTCGTGGTATAAGTTTCCGTCCGTATCTCTTTTCCAAATGATCGGGAACGGTTCGCCCCAGTACCGTTGTCGGCTGAACAGCCAGTCGCGCAATTTGTAATTCACGGTACGTCGGCCTAGGTGTTTCGACTCAAGCCAGGCTGTTATTTTCTTTTTTGCTTCTGGGGTAGGCAACCCGGTTATCGAAACCTCGGGCCCGGTCGAGTTGACAGATACACCGTCATCAACAAACCCGCGCCAGTCAACATTTGGGTCCGGCGGCTGCACCACCTGCACGATAGGCAGATTAAACTTAGTGGCAAACTCAAGGTCGCGCGTGTCGTGCGCCGGTACTGCCATGATTGCCCCGGTGCCATAACTGCTCAACACATAGTCAGCGATCCAGATCGGTATTTGCTGGCCGTTGACAGGGTTGATTGCCCATACACCGGTAAAGACGCCAGTTTTTTCTTTCGCAAGGTCGGTCCGTTCCAGATCGCTTTTGTTTACCACAGCGGCGCGATAGGCATTAATAGCCTCCAACGGCGTGGGTGCGCCCCCTGTCCATGCAGTTGGTGTTCCCTCAGGCCAATTGGTCGGAATTACGCCGCCTTTTTCGATCCAGCTGTCTATAAGCGGATGCTCCGGCGCCAAAACCATATACGTTGCGCCGAACAACGTGTCTGGGCGGGTCGTGAAAACCGTTATTGCGTCATCCGAGTTGACCACACGAAACATTACTTCGGCGCCTTCACTGCGCCCGATCCAGTTGCGTTGCATTTCCTTGAGCGATTCGCTCCATTCGATCTTGTCCAGGTCCTGCAACAGCCGTTCTGCATAAGCTGTGATGCGGAGCATCCACTGGCGCATCGGCCTACGCACAACCGGATGACCGCCCACCTCGCTTCTGCCATCAACAACTTCCTCGTTTGCCAGTACGGTGCCCAGCGCTTCGCACCACCACACGGGTGCTTCGGCCACATACGCGAGCCGTTTCGAGTCGCGGTACTCGCGCCGGCGTTTTTCCAAAGCGCGGCGTTCTTCAAGTGAAAGCCTGGATAGCTCAGCAGGGTCAGGATCAAGTTCTTTCGGGTAGTTGAGTGTCTCGATTGGTTCAGCCCGGTTTGTTTCCGGATTAAACCATGAATTGTACAGCTTCAGGAAAATCCACTGTGTCCACTTGAAATAGTTCGGGTCGGTCGTGTCAACTTCACGCGACCAATCGTAGCTAAAGCCGAGGCTTTTGATCTGGCGCCTGAATGTGGAAATGTTTTGCTCGGTTGCAATGCGGGGGTGTTGGCCGGTTCTGACGGCGTATTGTTCTGCCGGCAGACCAAATGCGTCCCAACCCATCGGATGCAACACGTGATAGCCTTTAGCCCGATAGTACCGCGCCAAAATATCCGTTGCAGTGTAACCTTCCGGATGCCCAACATGTAGCCCTGCGCCGGACGGGTACGGGAACATGTCAAGGATGTAAAACTTTGGTGGCAACTCATTTGGCCCCACGCACTTACCGCCCAACCGGTGGCGCTTGGCAAATGGATGCTCGGTCGGGATAAATTCGCCCGGATTAAATGCGCGAAAGGTCTGTTGTTCATCCCAAAACTTTTGCCACTTCGGCTCAATCAAGTGGAATGGGTAAAGTTTACGACCACTTGGCATAGGCCGGTAATGATGTGAAAAGCGTGTCTGCAGGGCAACCCAAGAAATTCCTATCCGCCAATCCCTAAGTATCGCACTCGCACAACCGAGGTCATGTTACCGCTCACGCCGGTAAGTCTTTTCCGGTGGTTGTGATGGTGAGTTTCCCATGTTTCACGCCTTTGGCAGCAATCAGTTCATCAGCGAGCTTTTTGATTTGCGCAGCGCGTCCGCGCACAGCGAGCACCTCCAGACAATTGTCCCTGTCCAAATGCACATGCAAACTGGATATTATAACGTTGCGATGCTCATGCTGCTTATCAGTGAGCATGTCTTTGATGTGGTGGCGGTGATGTTCGTAAACAAGCGTGATAGTACCGGCGATCTCAGCATTGCCCATTTGCTGGCGATGCTCAACAAGTTGCGCGCGGATCATGTCAGCTATTGCAAGGGAGCGGTTCGTGTAACCCTTTTCCTTTGCCATTTGGTGCAACTGCCGTGCCAGACCCGTTGGCAACGAAATCGTAAACCGACAAACCGATCCTGTCTTCATACTTTTCACAATTTAATTTGCATCACGGCTGACCATGGTAAGTCAAGCTGTTTCTGCGCTGCGGGTTCTTACCGCTACGAATTAGGTCGCCTACCCCGAATGTTTTCGTGGGATTTCGCACTCTAAAGGCGTTCGCATGTTAAAGTGGTCCGCTTTGGATGAAGCATTGGCACGGCCATCTGCAGCCTTTGGCCTCGACCAAGGTCAAGGCCGCAGCATTGGATTACCAGACATCCTGTTTCAGCGGGCGGCCGTTTAATTACTGTGCCTCACGGATTGTTGCGGCGAGTTTTTGTTTCAGCTCGGCTACAAGCTGCTGATGTGTGGTGTTGACCTCGGCGTCAGTCAACGTTCGGTCAGGTGCACGGTACGTAAACGCGTAGGCCATGCTTTTGTGCCCAGCCGGCACGGCCCCACCTCGGTACACATCAAACAGCTCGACCTGTTCGAGGTGCAGCGGTTTAGCCTGCTTGATGACGCCAAGCACGGTGTCGTGCGTGATTTCCTCGCGAACAATCATTGCAACATCGCGTCGGATAGCCGGGAATTGTGGGAGTGGCCTGAAACTTTTTGCCGTGTCACGATGCGCAAGCAACAGTTCAAGATTCAGTTCAGCCAACAAAACCGCGTCACGCAGGTCGTATCGTTTAGCCACAGCGGGCTGTAGCTGGCCAAGCGCACCCAAAACAATCCTGCCACCGAGCGTCACTGATGCAGACTCAATGAAAAGTTCGGTCGGCCGATCACACTTTAAATACACCACGCCGCGCAAGCCGAATCGGTCGAGGAATTCTTCAACAAACCCTTTGAGGTCGTAAATGTCGAAGTTGGCGTCGCGGTCTTCACCGGACCAAAATAGCGGATTCCGCCGACCAGTCAGTGCGATAGCAACGTACCACTGTTCGCGCACCGGGTTACGCTGTGAACGGCTAGCGCCTGATTTGCCGGTTTCATTGTTGGCCACAGGTTGTGTAATACGCCTGAAAACACGTCCGATCTCGAACAGTGCAACATCGCGATTTTTCCGGTTTACGTTGTGCTTGAGTATGTTCAGAAGACCTGGGATCAAGCTGGGCCGGAGCGCATTCATCTCGGCACTCAGTGGGTTGGCCAACACAACAAGGTCGGAGGCGTAACATGCGCATTCTGCACTAGATACCAGCGTTTGGCCCTGCGCTTCGTCAAGGCCAAGGCCGGCAAGAATGCGTTTTGCTTCGACGATCTGATCGTGCACAACATCAAACGGGTTTGTTCCAATCCCGCCCCTAGGCGGTGTGGCCGGTACCTTTTCGACCCCGTAAAGCCGCTCGATTTCCTCGATTAAGTCAACTTCGCGTTTAAGATCAACGCGCCAGCTCGGAACAGAGAATGTTGTGGCTTCTCTTGTACCGGCACTCCAGCGGGTTGAAACTTCCCTCAAGCCGATTCCGGTCAAAAGCTTGAGTTGTTGCTCGGTGGGAATCTGGACCCCGAGCAATTCGTCTGTTTTCAGATGCCGGAGCGTGATTTGGACCGGTTCGAACCTACGCGGGTATGCGTCAACTATGCCCTTGGCGAGCTTGCCTCCTGCAGTTTGCAAGATCAGTTGCGCGCAACGCAGGCTTGCCCAGCCGCTCACTTCAATGTCAGCGCCGCGCTCGAACCTGTAACTTGCGTCTGTACGCAATCCGAGTGCTTTTGCAGTGCGACGTATGTTTGTCGGGTTGAAGTACGCACTTTCGATCAACACGTCAACAGTGCGCTCTGTGATTTCAGAATTTTGCCCGCCCATCACACCTGCCAACGCAATGCCTTTCTGAGGGTCGGCTATAAGCAACATTTGGTCTGTGAGTGTATGTTGTTGGCCGTCGAGTGTGACGAATAGTTCACCTGGCTTAGCGCGACGCACAACAATGGTCGGTTTTCCGGTGTTGTCTTTTGCGACCAGGTTGTAGTCAAACGCATGCAGTGGCTGCCCAATTTCCATCATCACGTAGTTTGTTGCGTCAACCACATTGTTAATGCTGCGGATGCCGACGTTTTCAAGCCAAGTTCTCAACCAAGCCGGGCTGGGACCAATTTTAACCCCACGTACAACCCGCGCAGTGTATCGCGGGCACAGGTCAGGTGCTTGGATTTGCACAGCTACAAGCTCCTCCGCAGGCACGTCAGTTTCCTCGACTTCAACTTTCGGCATACGGATTTGATTGCCTGTCAAAGCCGCAATCTCACGTGCGATCCCGATCACGCTGTTCAGGTCGGGTCGGTTTGGCGTGATCTCGAGGTCATAAACCACGTCCGGCGCAGTGCGTCCAAGGAACTCTGCAAATGGCTGACCAACCTTGGCGTCTGGAGGCAAAATCATCAGGCCGGTGCCGTCTTCAGATAACCCAAGCTCAAGCCCCGAACACATCATGCCGTGTGATTCGACGCCGCGAATTTTGCCGACCCTGATTGTAACAGGTTCAGATTGGCCGGCTTGTGGCGGAAGAGAGAAACCAGGTAGGATCAGCGGCACCTTGTCACCTGGATTAAAGTTGGTTGCACCGCAAACGATCTGGCGTTCGGTCTTACCATCGAAAACACGGCAGACGGTCAGTTTATCTGCGTTTGGATGTTTTTCCTTCGTAAGCACCTGTGCAACAACAATACCATCGAACTCGCCCGCCAGTTTCTGTACAGACTCGACCTCCATGCCGAGCATTGTAAGCCGCTCAGCGAGTTCTTCGGGTGACCAACCGAACTCGACGTACTGCTTAAGCCAGTTAAAAGTGACTTTCACGGTGATTTGCTAAAATTGCCTCAGGAACCGCACGTCGTTTTCGTAAAACAAGCGAATGTCGTTTATCCCATAACGTAGCATTGCAATTCGTTCGATACCGAACCCGAAGGCCCAGCCTGTCCATATCTCAGGGTCGTAGCCGACATTCTCGAACACTTTAGGATGCACCATGCCACAGCCGGCTATCTCGAGCCAGTCGCGACCCATCTTGCGCGTCAGCGCGTTTGCAAAATCAATTTCGTAACTTGGCTCAGTGTAGCTGAAGTAGTGTGGTCTAAACCTGATCTTAACGTCTTGGCCAAGCACCTGTTTGAAAACGAACTCAACAGTGCCTTTCAAGTCGCCAACCGTAACGCCCCTGTCAACGTACAGGCCTTCAATCTGGTGAAAAGTCGGGTTGTGCGTAGCGTCTGGGTTGTCGCGCCTGTACACTCGGCCCGGGACAATTATCCTGACGGGTGGCTGTTGTTTTTCCATCACGCGGATCTGGACCGATGATGTGTGGGTACGCAAAAGCAGTGGCCATGTACAGCCCGAGCCCGTCGAGACTGCATATGCGGAAACGGTTGAATCTGACACATCCAGGTAAAACGTATCTTGCGTATCGCGCGCCGGATGGTCAGCAGGCGTGTTGAGCGCGTCGAAACAGTGGTACTCGTCCTCAACCTCAGGCCCGTCGGCAACCACAAAGCCGAGTCTGCGAAAGCTTTGCACGATGTCCTCGGTTACCTGCGTCAGCGGATGTAATCTGCCGAGGCGCCGACGTCGACCTGGCAAAGTAAAATCAGTTGGCACCTTCGGGACACTTGCTTTTAGTTCCAGTGCATGTCTGCGTTCGGCCAGTGCAGCTTCAAGTTCGGCCTTTGCAGCATTGATTGCTTTGCCGACTGCGGGACGTTCATCCCTCGGCAGGGCGGCCAGTTGCTTCATCAGCGCGGTAAATTTGCCCTGTGGCCCGAGCCATTGGCCCTTTGCACGGTCTAAAGCCGCCAGATCCTGCGCAGCTTTTAGCTCCGCAAACGCAGCATGCTTAAGTGGTTCAATCTCATCTAAAAGTGCCATTTGCGCCCAGTTTCACGGTTCAGACGCCAAGTTTCAAGTTTGCATTCGCCAAACAAAACGGGCGACTGCACTGAGCAATCGCCCGCACATCAGTAAAACGGATTCAGGTCTGTGCGTCAGGCCTTGACAGCTTTTGTCTTCAGCGCTTCCTGAGCCACCTTTACAAGCTCGGCAAATGCAGTGCTGTCGGTTGCAGCGAGGTCGGCTAAAATTTTCCGGTCAATTGCAACCTGGGCGGCCTTCAGCCCCTCGATAAACCTGCTGTAGGTTAACCCGGCTGCGCGAACGGCTGCGTTAATGCGTGCTTGCCAAAGGTATCTGAACGTGCGCTTCTTAGTGCGGCGATCGCGGTATGCGTATTGCAGGCCGTGGTCAACTGCATTTGAGGCGTACCGGTAAAGTTTCGACCGACGCATCCGATACCCTTTTGCAGCGGCAAGCATTCGCTTGCGTCGTTTACGTGTTGCAGGTGCGTTTGTTGCTCGCATTGTATATCAAAGGTTTTGCAAAGTTAACTCTGGCTAAGTGCACTTCAACCGCGATGGCTAAACGGTAGGCTTTCAAGCACCCTGTGCACGTCGGTTGGTGATACGACGAGCTTCGCACGCAGGCTGCGTCTGCGCTTGGGCGATTTACCGGCCAACAAGTGGCGGCGTCCTGCTCGACTGCGCAACACCTTGCCTGTGGCTGTTATTTTGAACCGTTTTGCCACCGACTTTCTAGTTTTAATGGCTCTGGGCCGTCGCATAAAAGGTTACTCCAGATAAAAATTGAGCGGCAAATATACGGCGCAAAGCACGGTTTGCAAGCCGGTTTTTTGTGTCACTCAACCGTGACGCTTTTGGCTAGGTTACGCGGCTTGTCAACGTCACACCCGCGCACCACAGCAACGTGATATGCAAAAAGCTGCAGTGGCACAACCGCAAGCACGGGCTGCAACAGATCAATCGTGGCAGGAATGTAAATCACGTCGTCAGCCTTTTTTGCGATCTCGGCATCGCCCTCGGTTGCAATTGCGATTATTTTGCCGTTCCTAGCCTTGATCTCCTCGAGGTTGCTCATGTTTTTTTCGTACATTGCGTCGCGCGGGCAGATCATCACCGTGGGAAACTCCGGCGATACAAGTGCAATCGGGCCGTGTTTCATCTCGGCTGACGGATAACCCTCAGCGTGTATGTAGGAGATTTCCTTAAGCTTGAGTGCACCTTCAAGCGCAATCGGATAGTTTAGTTGCCTGCCTAGATAAAGGAAGTTGGCGTAATTAGCGTACTTGACAGCAACAGACCGGATACGCGCATCTGCCTGCAAAATGCGGCGTAGCTTGCCTGGAATTGCCTCGAGCTGGCGCACGATTGCGCGCCCTTCCTTGACTGAAAGCTTGCGTTGCACCCGCCCCAGAGCAAGACCAAGCAGCGTTAGCAACAAAAGCTGCATGCACAGTGCCTTTGTCGAGGCAACACCAATTTCAGGTCCGGCACGCATGTGAATCTCAGCGTCGGATTCGCGCGCGATGGTTGAGCCAGGCACATTGACAATTGCAAGTGTGCGTGCGCCACTTGCCTTTGCCACACGAACTGCAGCCAGAGTGTCTGCTGTCTCACCCGATTGCGATATTGCAACCACGGTTGTGCCTCTTTCAACTGGGCGCGCGCGGTACCGCATCTCGCTGCCGTACTCGACCTCGACCGGTACACGCGCAAGCGTTTCAACCACGTATTCGCCCACCAATGCAGCATGATAACTTGTGCCGCAACCCACCAACACAAGCCTGCGCATGCGCCCAAGCTCGCGTCTGTCTAAAGCAAGTTCCTCAAATTCGGCTGTGCCGGTGGCCAACCGCAGACTGCGTCTAAGCAGGTCAGCCGCGCGGTCTGGTTGCTCGAAAATTTCTTTTAGCATGTAGTGCGGGTATTTGCCGCGCTCGGCATCTTCAGCCGAGAAATGCGCCGTGCGCACTGGTCGCTTTGCAGGCTTGCCATTGGCCTGAATCAGATAATCCGAACGTGTAATTGCCACCACATCACCATCGTTCAGATAAACTACCTTTTGCGTGTAAGGCACTATCGGTGACACATCGCTCGCCAGAAAATTTTCGTCGTCGCCCAACCCAACAACCAACGGCGAACCGCGGCGTGCACCCACGATCACCCCCGGTAACTCCGCATGCACAACGGCAATTGCATAAGTACCCTTGGCCTGATTGGTCGCCTGCCTGACCGCCTCAGTTAAAAGCTTTTGCGTGAGCGGTTTGCCCACCGAAACACGTCTCTGTACATAATATCCAATCAGATGGCACAAGACCTCACTATCCGTCTGTGAGCTAAACTTGTGACCGTACCGTTGGAGTTTACGGCGCAACTCGATGTAATTCTCGATTATTCCATTGTGGACCATGGCCAGCTTGCCCGAATGGTCAAGGTGCGGATGCGCATTAAAGTCGGTTGGCGGCCCATGCGTTGCCCAGCGCGTGTGCGAAATGCCGATCGAGCCTGCCAAAGGCTGTTGTTTGAGCAGCTCTGTAAGACGCTCGACTCGACCTGCCAATTTGCGGATTTGCAACTGCCCATTTGCAAGCGTGCAAATACCGGCTGAGTCGTATCCACGATATTCAAGCCTGCGCAAGCCCTCCATCAAGACAGGCGCCGCTACTCTTTTGCCTACGTAACCAACAATCCCGCACATATACGCTGCCATAAGAGTGACTTAAAATTTCCTGTTTTGCAAACCAAACATGCGGCCTTAGCGGGGGCAAAAACACAACCAAATACCAGCATACGCACCATTCATAGCGCCCACAGATGCCGCCGGTTGCGGTTCAAGGTTTGAATTGCAATTGCGGCCGCATCGGATAATTTTTCCCAGCAAATGAGTAGTAGGCCGGACTCAATCGGTTTGATTGCGGGCAATCGAGCTTTACCTCTTGAGTTTGCGAAACACGCGCGAAAGGCCGGGGTTAAACGCGTCATTGCGGTGGCGTTTGCGGGTGAGACCGACCCTGCGTTGGCCGATCTAGTTGACGAGATCGTGTGGCTAAAAGTCGGTCAATTGACAAAAATGATCACGGCATTCGTCAGCCGCGGCATCAAACAGTGTGTCATGCTCGGTCAAATCGCACCAAAAAATCTGTTTGACCTGCGGCCTGACCTGCGTGCGATGAGACTCATGCTAAAGCTCAAACAAAAAAACGCTCACTCGATCTTCGGCGCCATAGCCAATGAATTGAACAAAGAAGGGATCGAGCTTTTGGATCCTACACCATGGTTAAAACCGCTGATGCCAGAGGCTGGATTTGCACTCGGCCCGAAACTTACTGCTGCGCAAAAGGAAGATGTCAACTTCGGTTTCCGGATTGCAAAACAAATTGCTGCGCTTGACATTGGCCAAACAGTAGTGGTGAAAGACCGTACCGTGCTTGCAGTTGAGGCATTCGAAGGTACCGACGCATGCCTAAAAAGAGGCGGCGCACTGGCTGGCAAAACCGGCGGTGCAGTAGCAGTCAAAGTCGCAAAAAACGGCCACGACATGCGTTTTGATATTCCTTGCATTGGAACACAAACGCTGGAAACTTGTGCTGCGAACAGTATTCGCGTGTTTGCGTTTGAAGCCGGCAAAACAATTTTGTTGGAACAACAACAATGCGCGCAGCTTGCTGACCGGCATCGGACAACCGTTGCAGCAGTTGTGAGTGCAGAATAAAAGCAGTTTGGAATCATAATGCTCGCTGCTCACGAGATCTTTGGATTTATGTCACCGGCGTTGGCGAACGAAATTATCGAGCAATTGCACAACGCCGATAAAGAATCATACCGGACAGTGTTGGCTTCGGTAGCACAAGCGCACCGGGTCAGACCAGTGTTTCTGGAGCGAAAACCGCGCGCCGAACAACATAAGACGATCGTCGAGGCACTATGCAAACCGCGCCTGGAGACGACCGCAGTTGCAGCTCTGCAAAGCTGGTTGCTTAAACAACAAACCGAGATGTTGACGGATTTCTTGGACGCGCTCGGAATCAAACACGAAAAAGGTGTCGTTGACGAATTGCCAAAAGAAATGCCCGATGACAAACTCCAAGCTGCAGTCGAAGGGTTGTTAGCAAAATACCCACACGAAAAAGTCGCTGTTTACCTGCGCGCGTTCAACGACCTAAGCAAGGCGAATTGGCCGAATCTGGCGAAAATGCTCGACACAGACACACGTTTGCAACTTGGCAGCTAAACCAACATCTGCACGAACACATAAAAACTGTGCTTGCCCGCACTACGTGGCCCGGAAACTGAAGTGCGGCCAATGCCAACTACAACACCGGCTCGGATAATGAAAACTGTGCTGTTCGTGGATGACGATCCAATAGTAGTTGCCGTTTACCGCAAATGGCTCGAGCGCAACGGCCTCAACGTCCAGGTCGCACGGGACGGGCTGGCAGCGCTGAAATACCTTGCAGATCACACGCCTGACATAGTTGTGCTTGACCTGATGATGCCAAATGTAAACGGTATTGAAGTCCTCAAGTTCATGCGCACAGACCGGCGTCTCAAACATGTGCCGGTGGTAGTTTTCTCAAATGCATACATGACCGAGCTTGCCCAAGAGGCAATGGACGCAGGTGCTAACAAAAGCTTGCCCAAGGCCGGTTGCACACCTTCTCTACTGATTCAGTGTGTGCGAGACATGTTGGCAGGCGAAATCGGCGTGAGCGATACAAGCATCCTGATGCTCGAATCCGAACCGAAAACTGCCTTGCCCTACCCACAGAAAACGAAAAAAGCTGAACCACCCCAATCGCTAGCACCGCAGCAACCCCCTAAAGCCGACGAGACCGAACAGGCTTCACTTGAACACATCCGTGGTGAGCTGATTAACAAGGCGCTAAGCGAGCTTGCCGAAATACGCGAAAATTGCGCAGGATACCTCGCCGCCCAATCTACACCAGCAAGCGTTGTGTGGCTTAAAAACCTTTACCAATGCCTGCATTTCACCGGCGCACGCGCAAGCCTTGTAGGGTTTCACAGGCTTGCACAACTGTTGACCGCTTTTGAGGCACTCGTGTTCGAGTTGATTATCAATCCGGCACAGGCGACACCCTCCACACGCCATACAATTCGTCGTGCAATGGAGTGTGTAGTTGTTCTGTTCAGCCAAATTGATGCCGGAACAGCCGAACCCATCCGAAAAGCGCGTGTGCTTGTTATAGATGACGACCCAGTCAGCAACCGCATGGTAGTCGGTGCACTGCAACGCGCAAAACTCGACGCCGACAGTATCACAGACCCACGAATGGCTATCCAACAGTTGCAAACAGCCAGGTATGATCTACTCATGATCGACATCGTAATGCCCGCAATGAGCGGATTCGAGTTGTGCGAAAAAATACGCCGCCTACCAGGGTACACCGATACACCAGTAATCTTCATCACTGTAAACGAAAAATTTTTGAACTGGCTAGAAACGGTACTGAGCGGAGGCAACGAGATCATAGGTAAACCGGTCCAGCCACTCGAGCTCGCACTCAAAGCAACGACAGTACTGATCCAGCACCAACTAGTCCGAGCTCGCCCCAAGAAACAAACCTGACAAGCGCGCCCAAACCAATTGCTATGTTGAAAAAGGTGCTCTGCATACTAGGTCCCGGCTTCGAGGAAATCGAAACAGTTGCACCAATTGACTTGCTCAAACGCGCAGGGGCTCAAGTTGTACTCGCAACACCAACTGAAAACAAACTCGTCACCGGCCGGTGTGGCATTACGCTACAGGCCGACACAACCCTGGCCGAAGTTGACCCGAGTGCATTCGACATGCTGTTAATCCCGGGTGGCCCGGGCGTCAAAAATCTCCGCACAGACGGGCGAGCTGCTCAACTCGCAAAGCTTTTCGCGCAAAACAACAAACCCGTCGCTGCCATCTGCGCTGCGCCAACCATACTGGCCGACGCGGGTCTGCTTGAGGCCAAACGGTTCACGGCGCATTTCTCCGTGCTAGATGAGTTGCCACACGCAATGTCGGATGAACGCGTTGTTGAAGACGGTCTCATCATCACATCGCGTGGCGCGGGTACGGCACTTGATTTCGGGCTTGCGCTAGTGCGCCGGTTGTTTGGGGACACAACCGCACAACAAATTGCCAAGGCAATAATGATGTAGCCCAGCAAATTCAGCCGAAACACAGCAAAACCTACCCATCACCCAAACAGCACCCATCAACCGCCCCGAATAGCGTGAACTTGCCCGATTACATGCAACTCGACCCCGACGGTGTATTCTTGGCTATAAAACTGCAACCACGTGCCGCCAAAGACGAAATCTGCGGCCAGCACGGCAACGAACTGCGCGTAAGAGTTACTGCACCTCCGGTTGATGCTGCTGCGAACGATGCGCTGATACGGTTTTTGGCAGATACATTCGGCTGCGCACACAGTCGCATCCAGCTTGTGCACGGCCGCACATCACGCCATAAACGCGTCAAACTGACTGGCGTATCGCCTGAAACAATCCTTCAGGTTGTCTCGCGTTCAAGCAGTTCGCAATAAGTACGCCAAAGCCGAGTTGTTAACGCCGAGCTCCGGACTGCCCGGCCATCTAGCTCCACCACCTCGATAATCCCAAATGTGCTGAGCGTCAGGAAAATCCCGCTCTGGTCGCGCAACTCGTCCAGCGTCACCATTTGCTCGGCGCAATGCAAACCAAGCCGGTCGCACAACTCGATTACAACTGCACGCGTGATCCCTGGTAAAATGCCGCACCCAACCGGCGGCGTACAAACCTGCGACTCACTGATCCAGAACAGGTTCGCGCTTGCCGCTTCAACCGCATGCCCCGCCGGGTTCAACAAAAGCGCTTCATCGGCCCCAACCGACTCCGCCTCTGCACGGGCAATTATTTGAGGTAATTTGTTTGCTGTCTTGAACGATGCAAGCAGCCAGCTTTTATCCAATCGGACTGACGAAGTCACAAGCCGCCACCGAACAAGCGTGCTGAATAGATCGCGGCCGAATCGCGTCACCGTCATGACAAATGTCGGTTGGTCAGCGCCCTTGATCGAGTAACCGCGCGGCCCAACACCACGCGACAGGTGAATGCGCAACACGCCTTCATTCAATCCATTTTTTCCGATCAATTCAGTGGCAAACCTCCCGATGGCATACTCATCGAACGGCATGGCGATCCGCAAAAAATCAGCCCCGCGTCGTAGTCTGGCCAGATGCTGTTCAAACCTAAATGGCCTGCTGTTGTGCACACGTATTGTCTCAAAAAGACCGTCCCCGTAAAGAAAGCTGCGATCAAATACCGGCACAACAGCCTCGCGTTCGTCCACAAACCTGCCATTTATGAAAACGATCATGTGCACAAAGCCATGGCTGGCGCTGTCTGACACTATCAGATTGCTTTCGTATTCGCAGTGGTTGGCACTCCAATGGCGCCCCGAACGTATAGCGGCGAGTACACCGGCTCCAACGCCCTCAAAAAACCGCCTGCCTTGGCCATTGTTTCCTCGTATTCAGCTTCGGGCACCGAATCTGCCACAATACCAGCCCCAACATGGAAATACGCGGTTTGATTGTAGCAAATGGCAGTACGGATGATGATGCTAAGCTGGCTTTGCCTGTTGAATCCAATGTAGCCCAGCGCCCCCGTGTAAGGACCGCGCGCGACGGGCTCCAGCTCATCAATAATCTCCATTGCGCGGAATTTAGGTGCACCAGTGATGCTTCCCCCAGGAAAACACGCCGCCAAAGCAGCCATGTGGGTTAGGCCAGGTTGCAATCGCCCCTCGATCGTCGCCACAAGATGTTGAACCTGTGCAAACCGTTCCAGCCGAACCAACTCGGGCACTTCCACCGAGCCGAACCTGCAGATTTTACCCAAGTCATTCCGTAGCAGGTCGGTTATCATTACTAGCTCGGCGCGTTCTTTTGTACTGGCCAACAGCTCACACCCAAGTGCATCGTCCCGCGCAGGTTCACCGGTTACTGGGCGTGTTCCTTTTATAGGCCGCGTGCGGATAAACTCACCTTGCATTTTGAGAAACAACTCGGGCGACGAACTAGCCAATTCAAACTCGCCGCAATGCAGATACGCCGCAAACGGCGCAGGTGACGCTGCTGAAAGACGTTTGAATAATGCCCAACCCGACCACGGCCATCCAACCGCAAGGCGCTGTGCAAGGTTTACCTGGTAAATATCACCAGCGCGGATGTATCGCTTGGCGCGGTGTACAGCTTCGATGAACGTAGTTTGGGTAAAATTCGACTCAACAGTCGGTAACGTGCACATGCTTAACCGGCTCGGCTCGACGGCTTTCTCCGTTTGTGCTCGGGCCAAGTGCGCCTCCCAGAACCCAGCCCGCTCATCCGCACGCGCTGCCAAGCATGAACCATCCGCACAAAGGCCGGTCGAAACCACCCAAGTCTGACCAACCAAATGGTCAAATACTACCAGACTATCATAAAACCCGATGTGGCAATCTGGCAGAGGCAGATCGGCCGGTGCATCGTGCCGTAATTTCGGCTCGACAAAGTTCTTAAGGTCGTATCCCCAAAAACCGAAGCAGCCCCCAGCAGGCACCGGCAATGAATCATTGCCAGACACTTCAAACCGCCTCAACATCAAGTCGAGCAATTCCCACGGATTCCCAAAATGCACTCGGCAGGTCTCTGCTATTGGGCCGCCCTCAGCATGCAGCGCGCCCGGCTCCCATATTTCACACCGCGCACCAAACGAACGAAACGTAAGAAACGGTCTTGCGGTAACAAATGAATACCTGCCGTACGGAGGATCAAACAACGCACTGCGCAAAAGCACAACACCAGGCTCGGTTTGCAACTGGTCAACGAGTGCCTCTGGGGATACCAGTTCCGAGATTTGCTTGATGACTATGCTCATTTGACTCTAGAAAACCGCGTTCTGCGCAAACTTAGGCGAATGCTTTCGGCACAATCTCAGGCGGCCCAACGCGGCGCGCATAGTCCAGTATGACGTCAATGGCTTCCTCGGGCTCGTCAGTCAGAGTGACAAGCTTCATGTCTTTGGGACTGACGTACCCAGGTTTAACCATTTGATTGTGCATCCATTTGAGCAGGCCGGTCCAAAATTTCCGACCGAACAAGATCATCGGGTACTCGGGAATCCGCTGTGTTTGCTCAAGCGTGATTATCTCAGCAAACTCGTCCAGCGTACCCAACCCGCCCGGCATAAAAACAAATGCAATGCTGTATTTGACGAAACAAACCTTGCGGGCAAAAAAATAATGGAAATTAATCGGTATGTTTGCGTACCGGTTGGGTTTCTGTTCCATTGGCAGTTCGATGTTCAACCCAACCGACCTGCCTTTGGCAAGCGCAGCGCCTTTGTTCGCTGCTTCCATGATGCCCGGGCCGCCCCCAGTAATGACTGTCAGGTTGTTCTTCGCTAGGCCATATGCCAGCTTAACAGCAGCTCCGTAATACGGGCTGGACCGTGGCATACGGGCCGAGCCGAAAATTGTGACTGCAGGACTCACCCGCGACAGCGTCTCGAACGAGTCAACAAACTCGGCCATGATCCGGAAAATCCGCCACGGGTCTTCCTTGATAAAACTTGTGGACTGATTGTTCATGCCCAGCAGCATACGCAACGCGCTCGGATTGAACAAGACCAGTGCTGCTCGGCGCAAGGCTTCCTGCAGCTTAGCCTCAGGTTCCAGCTGCAAACAGCCAACCGACTGCGCGGCTCTTTATGCCACAGCCACTTTCAAGTGACACGACTCATGAACACCCCAGGCTCTCGCCGCAGTTCAAGCATTTATAACAAGCGCCGTTACGGACTGTGACATGCCCACAATTGGGGCAAATGGGGGCGTCTTGCTGAAAATGTGCTAGTGCCTCGTTCAGACTCGAAATCTGAGCCTGTTGACCGGGCACAGGTTGCAGGCTTGTCCCAGCCGGCTGGGGCGGCCCCACCACAACGTCAGTGTCCTCCGACTGGCGCGGCAGTTGCGGTGAGGGATGGTTTATCCGTTTTTTGATTTCTTCAAGCAAACCGGGCATTGCAAGCTCGGGTTGATTTGGATCCGTTATGTGCGATTCGCGGTACCCAGGTATGAACTGCAATGCCATCCATCGAAAAACATAATCTGTAATCGAAGACGCATTTCGAATCTCGGGATTCTTTGTGAACCCGCTCGGCTCGAACCGCTGATGCGCAAATTTTCGCACCAGCGTCTCCAGCGGCACACCGTACTGGAGCGCGATACTGGTCAACGCGCCGATCGTGTCCATCAGCCCACCAATGGTTGAGCCTTCCTTTGCCATCGTAATAAACAGTTCACCCGGCTGGCCGTTCTCGAATAGACCAACCGTCAGATAACCCTCGTGCCCCGCAATATCGAACTTGTGCGTGATCGACCGCCGCGTTTCAGGCAACCGACGGCGCACAGGTTGACCAGCCTGTTGGCGCAGTTTTGCCACCTCTTCTTCAAGCTGCTTGATTCGCGCATGCAAGCCCGACACGTCCACACCTCCCGGCTGGCCTTTCCTGGTTGACAACGGCTGCGACCGTTTCGAGCCGTCGCGATAAATTGCAACGCATTTCAGCCCCATCCGCCATGCCTGTACGTATGTGTCGCGAATCTCCTCGATTGTGCTTTCGTGGGGCATGTTGACTGTCTTCGAGATACCACCACTGATGAACGGTTGCACAGCTGCTAACATCTTCAAATGCGCCATGTAATGAATAAACCGCTTGCCGCGTGCCGGCTTAAATGCACAATCGAAAACCGCCAGATGTTCGGGCCGTAACCCGCTCCGGAAGAGTTGACAGTCCTGCTCTACATCCTCGATTGTGTCGAACTTCTCAATGTGCGCGACTATCTTTTCGATCTCAGCCTCGCTGTACCCGAGCCGGCGAAGCGCCTCCGGGACCGTTCGGTTGACAATCTTAAGCATTCCGCCCCCAGCCAATAGCTTGTATTTCACAAGGGCTATGTCCGGTTCGATACCTGTGGTATCACAATCCATCATGAACGCAATCGTGCCCGTGGGCGCAAGTGCAGTCACTTGTGCATTTCGAAAACCGAACTTTTTGCCTAGCTCAAGCGCGTTGTCCCAACACCGACGCGCTTCCTCATGCAGATACGAAAACTCAGCACTTGAATGAATTGCCTCGACAGCCTCGCGATGCAACTTGATCACCCCCAGCATGGACTCGACGTTGTCTTTTGCACGTGGTTGTTGCACGTGCGCACATCGCGCATCGTGATACCCCGGAAACGGCCCCTGCCGCGCCGCAAGCATCGCACTGTACTCGTATGCGTGCCCGGTCATGATCGCCGTTATTGCACCCGCCAGTGCACGAGCTTCATCGGAATCGTACGGCAAACCATAGCTCATGATAAGCGAACCTAAATTTGCGTAGCCAAGCCCAAGCGGCCTGAATATGTGCGAGTTTTCCGTAATTTCGCGTGTTGGATAACTTGCATTGTCAACGATTATATCTTGTGCAGTAATGAAAATCCGCACCGCGGCTTTTAATCGCTCTGCATCAAACACACCATCGCTGCGCTTAAATTTTAACAGATTCAAAGACGCAAGGTTACAGGCCGTGTTGTCGATGAAAATGAACTCGCTGCACGGGTTAGTCGCGTGAATTGGTTCGGTGCCTTTGCATGTATGCCACTTTTGAATCGCCCCGTCGAATTGCATGCCGGGGTCACCGCATACCCAGGTGCCTTCGGCAATCTTGTACAACAACCTAGCCGCGTCCTTCTTCTCGAGCGGTTGTCCGGTTGTTATGGCGCGCGTCCACCATTCGCGTCCCTCCAGCGCAGCCTGCATAAACCCGTCGCTGGCACGCACCGAGAGGTTTTCGTTCTGGTACATTACACTGCCATACGCCTCGCCATTGTACGAACCGTCGTACCCCTGCTCGATCAATGCCCATGCTTTCCGTTCCTCTTTTTGTTTCGCCTCGATGAACTCCTCGATGTCACCGTGCCAGTCGCGCAAAATGTTCATCTTTGCCGCACGCCGCGTTTTACCGCCGCTTTTGACCACATTCGCAACCTGGTCGTAAATGCGGAGGAACGATAACGGACCGCTCGGCCTGCCGCCCCCACTGAGTTTTTCCTTCGCGGACCTAATCGGTGTAAGGTCTGTACCGGTGCCAGAGCCAAACTTGAACAACATGGCCTCGTTGAAAGCAAGCTGCATGATTGATTCCATATTGTCCTGGACCGACTGAATGAAACACGCGCTGCATTGTGGATACTCGTACTGTGTTGGCGCACGCTCGGCACGGCCGCTATTGCGGTCAAAATACCAGTTGCCGCGGCTCGAACTTGTGCCAATACCGTACTGATGATAAAGGCCAACATTGAACCACACAGGTGAATTAAACGAACCGTACTGGTTCAAACACAACCAACACAGTTCATCGTAAAAAATCTCGCCGCCCTCCTTGCTAAAGTAGCCGTCTTTAACCCCCCAATCCGCAATTGTACGGCATACACGATGGATCAGTTGGCGAACCGATGTCTCACGTTCCGGTGTGTTCAGTTCGCCATAAAAATATTTCGATACCACAACCTTCGTGGCCAGTACTGACCACGAACTAGGTACCTCGACATTTTCCTGCTTAAATATGACCTTACCGTTATCATCGGTAATCTCTGCTGTGCGCCTTTCCCATTCAACCTGATCAAACGGGCTCACATTCGGGTTGCTAAATACGCGTTCAATCTGTAGTGCGCCGCTCAACGCACTGTCGGACTGCTGCACACAACAACCATTCCCTGCACCCGAAGCGGGCAATTCCTGACTTGCCCGTTCCGGGACAACAGCATCTTGGCGAGTCTCGATCATCGCTCAAACAAAAAAGCTTTCTCGGTTCGGTTTTACGTCAAAACATCCGGGCGGTTCCACGCACCGAGCCGCCCACCACTTACCTCAAAATTTCATCTTTAACATACCCCGCACCCGGGCTGCACCATAGGCACAGGATACCCAATTAGTTGGGACAGCGGCGAACCTAACCACTACAGGTTGGATAGCAAGGATTTTTTTGTAAAAAAAATCGGATGCGGTTTTTCCCTCACAATACATGGCAAAAACGAGCTTTTCTCAGGCTCTTTAATCGGTTTTTTCTGTAAAATTTTTGCGCGTTCCCAGCTGGGCTTCCAGCCTGGGCGCTCCTTGGCCTTTTCAGCCGGTTGGCTCGGTACGCACCCACGTGGCGATATACTGAAAATGATACGCATCATAATCCCAGGCTTTGTCGGCAAAAACCATTTATGTGGACCGGCTCGACCGCAACGTGCGCGGGACAATTTTGGTAGTACCGGAAACGGCGTGCTTTTGGCCAACTCAACTAAAAAGATAGCGCCGAAACATGCAGAGGTAAGGCTTGCGCTTCTACATTGGCAGGATGTATAAAGCTTTTGTTATGGCGTTGTCGGTCGAGCAGTGCATCAATACCAGCAATGTGCTGTGCGTTATTATGGGGGGCGGCGCAGGCAGGCGGTTGTTCCCACTGACGCGTGACCGGGCAAAACCTGCTGTGCCACTTGCTGGGAAGTATAGACTTGTTGATGTGCCGATTTCGAACTGCATCAACTCGAACTTCCGCAGGATTTATCTGCTAACCCAGTACAATTCGGTCTCTTTGCACCGGCACATTTTGCAGTCATACAACTTTGACCAGTTCAGTGGTGGGTTCGTCGAGATTCTGGCTGCGGGCCAGACACCGTCGGATTCATCCTGGTACCAGGGCACCGCCGATGCCGTCAGGAAAAACCTCCCGCATTTCATGCACTACGACTTTGAATATCTGCTAATTTTGAGCGGCGACCAGCTCTACCGGATGGATTTCCGGGATGTGATAGCGCAACATGCCCAAACAAATGCGGAAGTTACGGTTGCAACAAAACCTGTCCTGCGCAAAGAGGCTAATCAGCTTGGGATAATGCAGATCGACGGCGACAAGCGCATCAAGAGGTTCGTTGAGAAACCTGCCGAGCCTGGTCTGCTGGACCAATTGAAGCTGCCTGCCGACATGTGCCAATCACTCGGTATTAAACAGCACGGCGAAGTGTATCTTGCATCAATGGGCATATATGTCTTCAACCGGGATGTGCTTGGCCCACTGCTTGCGAACGAGCTTACTGACTTCGGCAAAGATGTGATCCCAATGGCAATCCAGTCACACCGTGTTTATGCCTACATTTTTGAGGGGTATTGGGAAGACATCGGGACGATCCGGTCGTTCTTTGAGGCGAATCTTGATGCGGCCTCGGAACTGCCCAAATTCAATTTTTATGATATGACGGCACCGATCTTCACGCGGGCACGGTTTTTGCCAAGCTCCAAGGTCAACGGCGCGCATATTGAGCACGCGCTCATCTCCGAGGGGTGCATCATTAACAAGGCAAGAATTATTGACAGTGTGATCGGACTACGAAGCATAGTCGAGTCCGGCAGCTATCTGCGCCGTGTGGTCGCGATGGGATGCGATTACTACGAAACGCCTGAATCGGTTGAAGCAAACCTGATGGCAGGCAGACCGCGGATTGGCATAGGCAAAAACACGCGAATCGAAAATGCCATCATAGACAAAAATGCGCGGATTGGTGATAACGTAGTGATCACGCCAGCGGGCAAACCGGAGAACCTCGACCATGAGCTTTTTTACATTCGCGATGGCATAGTTATCATACCACGCGACGGTGTTGTACCGCATGGCACGGTTATCTGACCCAAACCAAGTCTGGTGGCAGACTGGAACCTAGAAGTGGCACACAATTTGAAACGCAGATTTACTTCTGGTTTGCGCGCTGGTATAGAACGGCCTGTGCCGACTAATGTAGCACTTTGGAACTTGTTGAGGCGCCGCGAAAGGCTGTTCTTGATAGCCGGGCCGTGTGTAATCGAGAGCGAGTCGTTGTGCTTGGCCGTGGCAACGTTCCTGAAGAAAGTCTGCGAAAAGCTCGGCATCTTTTACATCTTCAAGGCAAGCTTCGATAAAGCCAATCGTACATCGCCAACGTCGTTTCGCGGCCCGGGCTTGGAATCTGGGCTTAAAGTACTGGCAAATGTGCGTGCAAAAGTTTGTGTACCTGTGCTGACAGATATTCATGCCGAAACGCAGGCGGCGGCTGCAGCCGAGGTGGTGGACATACTGCAAATCCCAGCTTTCTTATGCCGCCAGACCGACCTGATAAAGGCTGCTGCTTGCACAGGCCGAATTCTCAACATTAAAAAAGGCCAATTCCTCTCCCCCAACGACATGAAACAAGTAGTAGACAAGGCCCGCCATTTCGGCGCAAAACGACTATTGGTAACCGAACGCGGCACAACTTTTGGGTACAACAACTTGATCGCCGATATGCGCTCGATCCCGATCATGCACAAGTTTGGTTGTCCGGTCGTGTTTGATGCAACCCATTCGGTCCAGCTGCCCGGCGGTGCAGGCAAAAGTTCATCCGGCCAAAGCGAGTTTGCACCCGCGCTTGCGCGCGCAGCTATTGCGGCCGGCGCAGACGGCATTTTCATTGAAACACACCCGGACCCAGAACGCGCACTGAGCGACGGGCCAAACATGATCCGATTATCTGATATGCCGGCTTTGCTCGACAACCTAACCCGCGTGTTCGAAGCTGTCCACAACCAACCAGCAAGACCTGTCCAGGCTTGCTAACCTTGGAACCCAACCGGTTTCTGCTTCCTAGACCTATGGCTTTCTGGTTGGCATCTTGTAGCAGGCGACCTACAACATAATGACGCGTGTGCAATACCACAAAAGTGAAAAGGCGCCAGCCGGCTTTGGCTGCCGCAGCCGCACCGGTATCGCCGCACGACACTCCTTTGAAAAATCCAGCATGCATAAGGTAAGAATCGTTGCACACCTATTATGCATCACCTTCACAGCGTGCAGGTTGATTGTATGCGCTCAGGAAATGCTGCCGGGCCGGATCAAGAATTTTTCGCTGCCTGAATATTTCAGCCCGCCAAAAGAAAACCAGCCTAGGGCAATGCTTCGCGGTGCCGAAGCTGAGTTGCGCCCGGACGGTACGATTGTCATCCACCAGTTGGAGGCCAATACGTTTCGCCAAACGGGTGAACGCGAGCTTGAAATAAAAGCGCCTGTGTGCAATTACAATTCAGAGAACAAACTGGCATATTCGGATGGCCAACTCGAGGTTCAAACTGGTGACGGTCGCGTACTGGTCCGTGGCAAAGGTTTTTTGTGGCGGCGCGACGACGCAATCCTCATCATCTCGAACGACGTGCACTGTGTTTTGAAAACGATCTCGGCAAGGTTCATTGCACCCGCTGCGGTTGCGGGCGGGCTACTGGCCGTTGGCGCTCAGACAAACCCGCCCCTGACAACCGAATCTCCGCCCGCCCAAAAGCCGGCAACTGAAATCTTCGCCGACCATGCCGAGTTCGATCTAAAGGCCAATGAAGCCCGTTACACCGGCAATGTGCGCGTTGTTAATCCAGTGCTGAACGTTCGGTGCGACCGTTTAACAGCACGCCTACCAGCCGACACGGGACACATCGAAAGCATCGTTGCTGAGCACAATGTCGAGTTTGACGCCATTGACGGACGCGGTAAAAAAATCCGCGGCACTGGCCAAAAGGCAGTTTACACGCACAATGTGACCGACAACCTCACAAACGAGCTGGTCGAGCTCACTGGCAACCCGGTGCTGCACACCGACCAGGGAACACTTGCCGGCGAGGTTATAATTTTTGACCGGCTTACCGGCCGCATCACAGCCACAAACCCGCGCATGAAAGTGTCACAACCTGGGCTCAACACCACAACTTCGCCAGGGCAAACCAATTCACACATTGGCGCCTCGGCGGTAACTGACCCCGGTCAACTCAGCCCACGATTAACAGCCACAAACGCGTCTGCTACGCCGTTGCAGCCCGACAAGCTCATATCCGAACCAAGTCAATGAGCGCGCCCAGCTCAAAGCCGAATTTGACAAGCCAAATGTGCTCAACGGCAGCGCCCAACACTACACAAAACGGACTTTTAGTTGCTGAAAAGCTCGTTAAACAATTCCGCAAACGTAGGGTTGTTAACGGTGTCTCGATCAAGGTCCGGGCAGGTGAAATTGTTGGATTGTTAGGCCCAAACGGCGCCGGCAAAACAACTACGTTCAATATCATAGCCGGGTCAATCCGCCCCGATGAAGGTGTGGTCAATTTCAATGGAAGCGACATAACCCACCTGCCAATGCATAAACGCGCACGGCTCGGGCTCGGTTATCTCACGCAAGAACCGTCCGTGTTCAGGAAACTGACGGTCGAGCAAAACATCCTTGCAATCCTCGAGACCTGCAAACTCGCGACTGAGGAACGACAGGTCAGACTTGCGTACCTGCTTGAAGAACTTGATCTGACCCGACTGGCCAAACACAAAGCATACACATTAAGTGGCGGTGAAAAACGTCGGCTCGAAATTACACGCGCACTTGTCACAAGCCCGAAGTTGCTTTTGCTGGACGAACCGTTTACAGGCATAGACCCGATTGCAGTCTATGAGGTGCAAAAAATTGTTCGCAGACTCAAAGAGCGCGGCCTAAGCATACTAATCACCGACCATAACGTGCGCGAAACGCTCAAGTTGGTTGACCGGGCATACCTGATTTACAACGGCCAAATACTTTATGAAGGTGGCGGCCAGGAAATGCTTACCGACCTGAAAGCGCGTGAGATTTACCTCGGGCCGGAGTTTAACCTGTGAGAGCTCGACCCGTGTCAAGAAACCGTCCACTGTATCAGCTCCGGCGCGCAACGGCAGTGTTTCGGGAGGTGGTCTGCTGTGCCGACGCGCGCGCCTGGAAAAAATGTGACGACTTATGCAACGCGACACAGTTACAGTCGAACGGCTATACACCGAACAGATACACGAACTCGGACTTCGGCTTATTGCGGGTGCAAACGGCCTAAAACGCATCATTCGTGAACCGACGGTTAACCGGCCCGGTCTGCTGTTAACCGGGTTCACTAAATACTTCGCCGGCAGGCGCATTCAAGTGTTCGGCTACGCCGAGGCGTACTATTTGAAATCGCTCACACCGGAACAACGCGAGCGCGCTTACAAGCTGCTCTTTTCGCACAAGATACCGTGCGTTGTGTTCTGCCGAAACCTGCACCCCGACCGGCTATTCTTGAGAATGGCTGAAAAACTTGATGTGCCGGTGTTTGAATGCCCGCTCATCACGATGAAATTCATCAACCGCGCCACGTTGGCATTGGAAACAATGTTCGCACCGTACGGGTTGGAAATGGGCAGCATGGTTGACATCCTGGGTGTGGGTGTGATCATTCGCGGCCAAAGCGGCATAGGCAAAAGCGAAAGTGTTCTCGGGTTGCTCGAACGCGGCTACAGCCTTGTATCTGACGACGTTACCAAGGTCACTCTTGTCGAGGGGCGTGATGTAATCGGCACAAGCGCAGATGTAACACGTGATCACATGGAAGTGCGCGGCATCGGCGTAATAAACGTTGCAGCGTTGTTTGGTGTAAAGAGCATCCGACGCGAAAAACGCGTTGATCTGGTTGTGACACTAAAGCCGTGGGAACAGGTCAAACAGGCGGACCGACTCGGCGTCGAGCAACAATACACCAAAATCCTCGGCGTAAACATACCCCATATTGTAATTCCGGTCGCCCCCGGACGCGACCTTGCGCGGTTGATAGAGGTGGCCGCATTCCACCAAAAACTTAAGGAGTCAGGCCAAAACCCCGCTCGCGAGTTGAGCGACCGGCTCCTGGCAAAGATTCAGGGTAGAGACAAGTTTTAGCGAGGCTTTTTCCTGATGCTGAAACACAAAATTCAAGGCGTTTCCCCCAAAAAACGCGCATTTTTGTGTCATGCAAATGCTAAACCTGCATTAAAATTGGCTGGCAAATCGGTGTTCGACCAAGCTACTTTTCAAACGAACACGCTGCATGAGCGGTAAAAAACAGGCTGAATCGCCCCAGATACTCACGCGCGAGGTCGAGATCACAAACAAACTCGGCCTGCATGCGCGTCCGGCTGCAATGTTTGTCAAGGTGGCAAACAGATTTGCCAGCGATGTGTTTGTCGAGAAAGATGGTGAAAAGATAAACGGCAAAAGCATAATCGGCCTGTTGATGCTCGCAGCAGGCCCGGGCAGCAAACTCAAGCTCTACGCCCAAGGCCACGACGCACAACAGGCACTGGCTGAACTCGAACGACTCATTAAACGCAAGTTCGGCGAAGATTAGATGTTCCGATCAATCACTCCCGGACGTCACATGTTCGTAGTCAAGCCTTTGGGATGAAAAATTGGCCTGCCTTAGCCCAACAAGCTGCCATACTGCGGCAACCCGAAATTTCGGCGTCCACGAGCTTTGACACGTAGCATTTGTACAACTGAACCGACCCGGTTGCGCACGAGTACTGGCGGGACTCATTCACTGCCGTGCTGCTAACTCGAACTGCAAAGCATCGGCAGCTGCGGCCGCGCAGCGTGACTTGGGGGCACGAAGTTTTTGGCTTTTAAATACGGTCTGGCCGCCTAATCTTATTGCGTATGGCCGCAGTCGAAATTGACGTAAAACACGTGGCGCATTTGGCGCGACTGTCACTCACAGCCGAAGAAGAAAAAAAATTTGCCGTCCAACTGGGCCAAGTACTGGCTTATGTCGAAAAACTTAAACAACTGGATGTGTCGAATGTCGAGCCAACCGCTCACGCTGCGCCTCTGACAAATGTGACCCGGCCAGACCAGGTTCACCATTCACTCCCGCACGAAGAAGCCATGCGCAATGCACCCAACCAAACAAATGGACTGTTCATCGTGCCGAAAATTGTCGAGTGAATTTCCGCACACCAGCGGCTCTATGTCAAAACCCGATCTACAGCCTGAAAAGCGCAAGTGCACTAGTCGTTTAGAGCAACAATGACCCTAAACCAGCTTACCTTATCCGACGCGATCGCGATACTTGCGCGGCGCGAAGCCTCTGCAGCCGATTTAACGCGTGCTTGCCTAGAGCAAATCCAGCGTGTAGACGGCCAAATCCATGCCTTCATCAGCTATGATCCTCAAGATGCACTCGCCCAAGCTGAAGCAGCCGATACATTGCGCGCGCGCGCCGGCGACCCGGCAAAACCCCTGCTCGGCGTCCCAATCGCCATAAAAGACGTCATTGCTGTCAAAGGCCACCGACTCAACTGCGCCTCGCGCATTCTCGATGGATTCATTTCACCCTACGATGCTACCGTCGTCGAAAAACTCAGGGCGGCAGGTGCAGTTGTCTTCGGCAGGCTTAACATGGACGAGTTCGCCATGGGCAGCTCCACAGAAACGTCTGCGTTCGGCCCAACGCGGAATCCGTGGGACCTCGAGCGTGTACCTGGCGGCTCGTCCGGGGGCTCAGCCGCCGCCGTTGTTGCAGACGAATGCATTGCCAGCCTCGGCTCTGACACAGGCGGCTCGATTCGTCAACCGGCTGCAATGTGCGGCTGCGTCGGACTTAAGCCCACCTATGGCAGAGTGTCGCGCTACGGCCTAGTGGCATACGCGTCGTCACTTGACCAGATTGGGCCACTGGGCAAAACCGTGCGCGATGTTGCAACGCTGTTGGGTGTGATCGCAGGGCACGATACACGCGACTCGACGAGTGTACCTGTGCCGGTGCCCGATTACGCCGCCGCGCTCAATTGCTCGATCAAGGGCACCAAAATCGGTTTGCCCAAGGAATACATGCTCGGCGGCCTTGACACAGAGGTTAAACAAGCCGTCGAAGCTGCTGTTAATCACCTGGCCTCCCTAGGTGCCGAAATTTTCGAAATTTCGCTGCCCCACACCGAATACGCCATTGCAACCTACTACATCATCGCCACTGCTGAGGCATCAACAAATCTTGCCAGGTTCGACGGCGTCAGATACGGCCTGCGCTTGGCCGGAGCCGACCCGACCGAACTGTACTGCCGCACACGCGGCGTGGGTTTCGGCCCAGAAGTCAAACGCAGGATCATTCTCGGCACATACGCATTGAGCGCTGGCTATTACGACGCCTATTACATGCGCGCACAGAAAGTGCGTACACTCATCAGGCAAGATTTCCTACGCGCGTTCGAGCAAGTGGACGCAATTGTGACACCGACTGCACCCACGCCGGCATTTCGGCTGGGCGAAAAAATTGACGACCCACTACAGATGTACCTTTCAGACATCTATACTATCTCATGCAACCTGGCCGGCATCTGCGGCATAAGCGTGCCGTGCGGGTTTACTAAATCCCCAAAACTACCGATCGGACTCCAAATCCTTGGCAAACATTTCGGCGAGGTAACGATCCTCAAAATTGCTCATGCATACGAACAGAGCACGGACTGGCACAAGCATAAGCCGCCTCTGGCACAGTAAATCGCTTCCCGAGCATGCAGCAAAAGGTCCGTCATGACACTGCTACAAAGCTCACTCACAAATTTCAATTTGCGTTTTAGCTCATTCAGGTTAACGGTTTACTCAAAAAACGGACGTAACGGTATGATGCACCAGACATTAACGCGGCGGCAGTTCGTCAAGATAACCACAAGCTTGGCCGGGCTAGCGGTTGTTTCCCGCATCTTTGGTACCCAAACAAACCCGCCCACTGCACCGCTGCCAAAACGGACTGCTGTTGATCAAGTGCTTCTGGGCAAAACTGGCCTTAAGCTAAGCCGGCTTGGCCTCGGCACCGGCTCAAACAACGGCTGGACACAGGTTGCTCTTGGCAAACAAGGATTCATCAAGCTTGTCCACGCGGCTTTCGATAAGGGCATCACGTACATTGACACCGCTGAGACATACCAAACATTCGAGTGGATCGGCGACGCCATCAAAGGACTGCCGCGCGAAAAGTTGTTCATTCAATCCAAAATACCGGGCAAACCCGAGAACGTGTTGGCTGCGATTGACCGGCACAGGAAAACCTTTAACACAGACTACATTGATAGCCTGCTCATTCATTGCATGGTGCGCGGCAATTGGACTGAGGAATGGAAACGCGTGATGGACGCCTTCGACCAAGCCAAGGAAAAGAAATGGATTCGCGCCAAGGGTGTCTCGTGTCATACACTGCCTGCATTACGTGCCGCTGCCAACACCGATTGGGCCGAGGTACATCTGGTGCGTGTTAATCCACAGGGCAAATTTATTGATGGTGAACAGGTCGAGTGGGGAGCCCGCCATACAAACGACATCGCGCCTGTCATGGAGCAGATCAAAAAAATGCACGCCAATGGCTGCGGTGTCATCGGCATGAAAATAATCGGCAACGGCACTTTCACTGACCCGGCTGACCGCGACAAAGCTATTAGGTTCGCCATGGCGTGCGCTGACATTGATGCTATCGTGATCGGCTTTGCAAACGAAAGCGAGATTAACGAAGCCATCAGACGCGTAAACCGCGCGCTAGCCGAGGCGTAATGTCTTTGGGACCGCGCCAGCCGCGCCCAACTGATAGGCCGACTTACCCTGTCGGCGCCCCCGAGGCGCGCCAGTCCTGTTAGCCGACTGCCCGGTAAAAGCTTGCCCGCCGCCATCGGGCTTTTTCACAGCATCGCTCGCTGCACTGCTACCGAGCACGGGCAGATTTTACCGTGCATTAACCCGGATATTTTGGGCACGCTTAAAAAGCGTGCCCAAGCTCAAGAACGAACAACTGGCGGCCCGCCAGTGCTAATGGTACCGCAGCAATGTGGGGAGCTTATCCAGCCAGTTACGCAGCATCACCAACCAACACACACTCGGGGCGTGTGCCACTACCTAACTCTGAAACAACGGCTCTTTAGGCTCAGACGGTATATGTAGTACTTGCCACGCGGCCGCCGCGCCCGGTCCAGTTTGTATGGAAAAACTGGCCACGCGGCCTGTCCACTCGCTCGTATGTATGCGCACCGAAGTAATCGCGTTGCGCCTGTAGTAGGTTGGCCGGCAACTGTTCGCTGCGCATACCGTCGAAGAAGGCTAGTGCCGTGCTAAAGGCTGGCACAGGGATACCTCTGCGCATTGCTGTACTGACAACTTTGCGCCATGAGCGCAAAGACCTCTTGATTGCCCTTGCAAAAAATGGATCAAGCAACAGATTCGTCAGGCCTGGATTACGCTCGAAAGCTTTCTTGATCTCGCCAAGGAACACGCTACGGATGATACAGCCGCCCCGCCACATCAACGCAATACCGCCGTAATTTAGATTCCAGCCATAGTGCTGTGCTGCAGCGCGCATGAGCATGAACCCCTGTGCATAGCTGACGATCTTAGAGGCATAGAGTGCCTTGCGGATGTCGTCTATCCAACGTTTGCGGTTGCCAGCAAACTGTGTTTTGGTCGGCTTAAACACTTTGGATGCCTCGACACGTTGGTCTTTCATGGACGATAGACACCGCGCATAAACCGCCTCGGCAATTAACGTAATTGGAATGCCAAGTTCCTGCGACGAAATCACTGTCCATTTACCCGTACCCTTTTGACCTGCAGCATCAAGAATCTTGTCTATGAGCGGTTGGCCATCTTCGTCTTTGAAAGCCAGTATGTCGCGTGTAATTTCGATCAAGTACGATTTCAGTTCACCCTCGTTCCATTCCTTGAACACCTCGTGCATTTCGTCGGCCGTCATGCCTAGGCCGTCCCGCATAATATGGTAGGCCTCGCAAATGAGCTGCATGTCGCCGTACTCGATACCGTTGTGGGTCATCTTGACGTAGTGACCCGCGCCGCCTTCGCCAACCCAGTCGCAGCACGGCTCGACCGCGCCTGTGGTCGGGTCTGTTACCTTTGCTGCAATAGCTTGGAAAATCGGTTTAACATGGGGCCATGCAGCCGGGCTGCCGCCAGGCATAATGCTCGGGCCGTGTCTGGCGCCTTCCTCACCGCCGCTTACGCCGGTGCCAATGTAAAGCAGGCCTTTGCTTTCGACATATTTGGTGCGTCGGATTGTGTCCTCGAAATTCGAGTTGCCACCGTCAATGATGATGTCACCCGGTTCAAGAACACCAAGCAGTTGTTCGATGAACTCGTCCACTGCCTGCCCGGCTTTAACCATCAGCATCACGCGGCGCGGTTTTTTGAGTAACGCGGCCATCTCCTGAAGCGAGTGCGCTCCGAGCACATTTGTGCCCTTTGCCTCGTTTGCGAGGAACTCGTCAACCTTGGATACGGTACGGTTGTATGCCACGACGGTGAAGCCGTGGTCGTTCATGTTCAAGATAAGATTCTGGCCCATCACAGCCAGCCCGATCACTGCAATATCAGCTTTAGGTTCCATTCTTTGGCTTACTAGTGTTTGTCTTGTCGGGCAAAACAATATCACGATTAATGCTGTGCGCCAGTAATTTTTGCAGTTGGTCGGCGGCCTCTGGCAAGGCGGCTAGCTCGGATTTCGTTTTTGCAATCGGGTCCAGCCCAACTATTATTAAGCCCGTTATGCAGACTGTTCGGCGTGCGGTAATTGATGTAGGCACAAACTCCATCAAATTATTGGTTGCCGATGTCACGGGACAGCGAGTTGATCCCGTGTACGAAGACTGCAGGCAAACCCGGCTTGGCCACGGCCTGTACGACACAGGCCAAATCCAACCACAAGCAATTACTCAAACTGCAACTACTGTCGGCGCATTCATCACGATTGCGCTCAGGTACAAAGCATCGTCCATAAAACTTTTTGCCACAAGCGCAGCGCGCGAAGCTAAAAATGCAGACGAGCTTAAAGCCACTCTGGAACAGGCAGTCTGTCTGCCGGTCGAGATTATCTCCGGTGAACGCGAAGCGCAACTTGCGTATCTCGGCGTGCGGACCGACCCGGCTTTTGAAGGCAAACCACTGTTAATAATTGATGTTGGTGGCGGCAGCACAGAATTGATCCTCGGCAACGGCCCCCACATGCAGCTACAACGCAGTTACCAGCTCGGTGCGGTGCGCCTTGCGCACCAGTTACAACACAGTGACCCGCCTACTTCAGCCGAGCTTGCCAATTGTCGGCGATGGCTCAGGGATTTTATCGAACGCGAGATGCAACCTGAGCTAAAGCCTGCACTTGCACAAGGTGCAAAGGCAAAAGCACCAGCCGGAGCCGGAAACCCGAACGCAACCGATTCGCTACAACTTGTCGGCACCGGCGGCACAAGCGCTGTGCTCGCCTGTATCCAGGCCGGACTGCCCAAATTTGATCGCCTTAAAATTGACGGCATGCGCCTGCGGCTGGACCAGGTGCGTGCCATCGTCGAACAGCTTTGGCAAATGCCACTCGAAAACCGTAAAAGAGTGGTTGGTCTGCCCCCTGACCGCGCCGACATCATCTTGTTTGGCGCCGCCATTTACGAGGCTATCATGGAAAAGCTCGTCATGGCCGAGCTTGTCATTAGCACACGCGGGTTGCGGTTTGGGGCAGTATTGGAAACCTGACCTGCAGCCGCGAATCCCCCACAACAAGCACATCCGGCCGCAGCCAACCTAATCAACTGGCTGTAACATGTAAGCCCAGCCACTGGACGCCCGGCATTACATGGCTTACTGTGTGTCAAAACCGGACTCATGAACAGCACCGGCCAATATACATCAAACGCACCTGCGCAGTCTCGGCTCAGACAAACCGAGCTGTATGTGACCGGTATGACATGCGCAAACTGCGCACGCATAGTTACACAGGCAATCAAATCCGTGCCAGGCGTTACTGATGCAGCTGTAGAGTTTGATTCAGGCCGCGTGACGATTGTCTGGTCATCCGGGGAAGTACCTGACGTGGGGGCCGTTACCGATGCAATTGCACGGGCAGGTTACAGCGCGCAAATTGCTGGGGCAGCCGCGGGCAAAAACGGCCTTGAGCCGCAGGCACATTGGCAAACCAATCTGTGGCTGGGCGCCATTGTAACCGTTCTGCTTGCAGTTGGCGAATGGGTGCTTGGCCTGGGCAACGCGCCCTGGTTCAGATGGAGCAGCTTTGCACTTGCAGCAACCGTGCAGATATTCGCCGGGGCAAAGTTTTACCGTGGCGCGTGGACACAGCTCAAAGCGGGGCGGTCGAACATGGACACACTGGTTGTGCTTGGCTCGAGCACAGCCTTTGGCTACAGCGCTTGGGTACTGCTCGCCGCTCGAGATGGGCACCTATACTTCCTCGAAGCCGCAGCGATCATCACGCTCATAAGCCTCGGCCACTGGCTCGAAACACACGTAAGCGCAAAAGCTGCCGTGGCCCTGAAAACCCTCATGGAGCTTGCCCCAGACAAGGCACTCCGCCGAAATCCGGATGGAACAGACACAGAAGTGCCAGTAGCCAAACTGCAGCCGGGTGACCTTGTCGTTCTCCGCGCCGGGGATCGGATCCCAACCGATGGCGTGGTGATAGAAGGTGGATCTGCTGTGGACGAATCAATGCTCACAGGCGAGTCAATCCCGATTGAGAAATCAGTTGGTAGCCAGTTGTTCACAGGCACAATCAATCTAACAGGCACGCTTGTGCAACGTGTGCTTGCCACAGGCGAACAAACTGCGCTGGCAAATATAATTGCCGCTGTCAGGCGCGCGCAAACAAGCCGCGCAAACATCCAGCGTCTGGCCGACCGCATCAGCAGTGTGTTCGTACCAATTGTCGTACTGATTGCAATCGGTACAGGTTTATGGTGGGGTCTGATGCCCAAACAAGCCCGCGCTGTGCATGATCGGCTCGCCACATATTTGTGGCATGTAAATCCACCCGAGCCAGCCCTGGCAGCCGCATTTATTTGCGCTGCAGCGGTACTAATCGTTGCATGCCCGTGTGCAATGGGTTTGGCAACACCAGCCGCAATCATGGCTGCAGCAAACGCAGCTGCGCGACGTGGCATCCTGGTTCGCGACGGAGTTGCACTCGAAAAAGCCGGCCGAATCACGGCTGTCATGTTTGATAAAACCGGCACATTAACAACCGGCGAACCAACTGTCGTTCAAACATGGCAGGCAATCCGCGCTCAACAGCAAACAAGTCATCCCAACACCGAGCATGCGTCTATGAACAAGGCCGGGACATCTGCAACGAGAATTAACACCCTAGCGCTGGCGGCTGCTTTGGCCCGGCACTCGACACACCCGCTCAGCAAGGCCATTGCACAGCTCGCAAAAACAGAGATCGCTTTCACCAAGGTCAACGAGCTCAGAGGCGCCGGACTTGAAGGCTCGATCAGTGCAGCCATGCTGGGTCAACCGGGTAACGCGCCAAAGCCGGGCAACGTCACCGTTCGGCTGGGTTCAATTCGGTGGCTGGAGGAGACCGGTGCTCAACTCGGTGACGCGGGCGCGTTCATTCAACAGTGGTCAAACAATGGCGCAACTGTTCTCGGGCTGGCGATTGACAACACGGTTTGGGCCGCATTCGCCATACAAGACACACTTAAACCGCGCGCAGTCGATGTTGTGCATCGGCTCACCCGCGCTGGACTCAAAGTTTACATGGTCACAGGCGACTCGGAACCAACTGCGCAGCGCATTGCTCAACAAGCAGGGATACCGACCGAGAATGTGTTTGCAGAAATCAAACCCGAACTAAAGGCCCGCCTTGTAAGACAACTGCAGCAACAGGGACAACGAATCGCCTTTGTCGGAGACGGCATCAACGACGCGCCTGCGATCGAGCAGGCTGACCTGGGCCTTGCGGTTGGGCAGGCCACAGACATCGCACGCCACGCTGCGGACATGATACTACTTAATTCTGAGCTTGAGGCCGTACCTGAAGCGCTCGGGCTAGCTCGTGCCACCCTACGAACCATTAAACAAAACCTGTTTTGGGCGTTCTTCTACAACGCAGCCAGTGTGCCGTTGGCGGCTTTAGGGTTTCTAAGCCCGATCCTATGCGCTGCGGCGATGGGGTTGTCCGACATAATCGTGATAGGCAATGCGCTGCGGTTGTTGCGCAAGCCTTTTGCAAAGTAAACAAGTGCCCAGCCAGGCCTACTAAGGCTGCAATTGGATTAACTGTGTCTGCGCACAGTCAGCCTTTGTTTCAGCGCATGCACAAACACGGCACGTCCAGGAATACAATGCATCTCGGAGTGTCGTGTACGGTCACAAGCAGCGCTCGCGATGACTGCGTTTAATGCCACCCCACTTGGACTACAACTTTTAGGCTGAAATGTTCCAGGCTAGAGAATGCACTGCGAACGCACGATCCGTGACAACACCACGAGCCACCTCATGCAAAGAGCAAGCAGTTCGGCGAGAACCTCGCTGTGCATTTTACCGCACTTGCGCGCCAACCAACGTATAGGCTGAAAATCCAGGGCACTCTTTCAATCACCCAGAGAGATGTCACTGTACGACTTGAACACGAAAACCTGGACTCGGATTCCGTTTACTGCAGGTGTAGCTGACCGCGCCTACGGTAACTCACGTGCAACAGCGTGTAGATTGAATGAGCAACAAATCCATGCTACGGGTGTTTCGCGCTAGGGTGTAGAAAGCAACGCATACGCGAGCCGTGGTACATGTGCTGCCACAACGCAACTTAATCATCCGACGTTTTTGGGCTGTCACCCCTATCATTCGCAAACGGGTCGTCGGGATTTATGCCTTGCCCAACCTTGCGGCGTACTTGCGGACCAGCACAGACAGTTCTGTGCAAACAGATTTGTATTTCGGGTCAGAGGCAAGATTGCGCAGCTCGAACGGGTCTTTTTCAGGCTCAAACAACATCGCGCCGTTGACACCTTCGGGACCGAACTCAGCATAACGCCATCGCTCGGTTCGCACAGCTACACCGTGAAAGGTTTTGCCATCCTCACTCCAGACACTGAACGCCGGTTTGTGCCACCGACGTGACGGATCATTTAACAATGGCACCAAGCTTGCGCCGTCGAGCACATCAGGCTTCGACAACCCACACAACTCAACCAGTGCAGGATAAATGTCAACTAGCTCGACAATCCGCCTGCAAACACGTGCATTAGCACTGACCCCAGGCGCAGCTATGATCAACGGCACACGCGTGCCCATCTCGAACAGTGAACCTGCCTTTGACCATTTACCTTTCTCGCCGAGTTGATAACCGTTGTCGCTGACAAAAACTACAATTGTGTTCTCTCTCAGGCCAAGGCGATCCAGTTCAGCAAGTACACGTCCGACGTTCCAGTCCATCCACGACACCGACGCCAGATACGCACGGATGAGCTGTTTTGCTTCAGCCTCGGACGCTGGCCGGCCGATAAACAAGTCTGCATTGCGCTTCCGGATCGCAGCGGCAGGAAAACCCATGGGCACAGTCGGTTCCGGCGCAAAATCTGGCGGCAGTTTGATCTTGTCCGGATCGTAAAGGTCGAAGAACCGTTTAGGCGCAGTGGGTGGGCTGTGCGGCTTGACGAATCCGCACCCGACGAAGAAAGGCTGATCTTTTAGCCTGCGCAGATTTGCAATTGTGCGCTCGGCTGTGCGGTAATCGCCGTGCCCTTCGCCGTCGCCATCAAGAACAACAATCCTGTCCGAGTAAGCCGCCCGGCTGGCCGCCGTTTGCGGCGTTTGACTGCCTTCTGCAGATGTCGCCTGGGCGTGTTGGCGTGCGGGTGCGTTCGGTAGGGGCGCTCCTCGATTACCATCTGTGCCAGTGCGTTCGTCTGAATCGGCCTGTGTACTCCAAGATTTTGGGTCGTCAATGCCGCCATGGAAAATTTTGCCTGCGCTCACGCAAGTGTAACCGTGCTGTTTAAACAGTTGCGGTAATGTGACCCAGTCAGGATGCAACGCACGAAAATCTGTCCTGTTATCAAGCACACCTGTTGCGGCTGGTGTACGGCCTGTCAACATTGAAACACGCGAGGGATTGCAAAGCGGGAATTGGCAGTACGCACGGTCAAACCGTACCCCGACACGCGCAAGTGCATCCAGATTAGGCGTCTGTGCGCCGAACATGCTGCTGTAACAGCCCAGCTCAACACGTAAATCGTCCGACATGATTAACAGCACGTTCAGCCTGCGTTTAGCTCCAGCGTTCACCCCCGGCAAAAAAGCCGGTAGCGACGCTGCCACTGAAGCTGCAGCCACGGTCTTAATAAATTTGCGCCGTGAACAGCCAGTTCGAGCGGGCAATTTCATCGCCGCACATCATAAGGTTTAAATTGCAAAAAAGGCAAACCTGCGATTCGTGCGTTAATCCTTTCGCAGCGGCGAGAATTGCCCAAACCGACTCCTGCACCTATGCTCGTGCACGTGAGCCAATCACAGACCAGTGCAGCGCCGGAGCCATTCCATTTGATGGCAAAACCGGTCGGGCCCGTCTGCAATCTGGCGTGCCAATACTGTTTTTACCTTGAAAAACAGCGGTATTGCAGAACCCAAACAAAATGGCGCATGTCAGAAGCTGTGCTTGAAGCGTATGTGCGCCAGTACATCTCAAGTCAACCCGTGTCGGAGGTTCATTTTGCATGGCAGGGCGGCGAACCAACACTGTTAGGGGTGGACTTTTATAGGAAAGCAGTTGCGCTTCAGGCCAGGTACGCAGGCACCAAAACCGTGTTCAATAGCATACAAACAAATGGCACGTTGCTTGACACTGAATGGTGCGAATTCTTTGCAGCAAACAACTTTCTGGTTGGCATCTCGATAGACGGCCCAGCCGAACTGCACAATGCTTACAGGCACGACAAACTGCACCGGCCAACATTCGAGCGCGTCATGCGCGGGCTCGACCTGCTCAAGAAATATAAAGTCGAATTCAACACGCTAACTGTCGTGCACCGGCTTAACGCCGAGCAACCGCTTGAAGTGTACCGGTTCCTGAAAAATATCGGCAGCAGGTTTATTCAATTTATCCCGCTGGTTGAGCGCGCGGCTCCGGCGCATTTGCATGCCGAGGGGTACATTTTTTCGGAGCCAACCATGCCATCGCAGAATGCAAATCGCAACCCACCGGACCTCATGCATTGGAGCGTCGCCCCAGAGCAATACGGCACTTTTTTGTGTACGGTCTTTGACGAGTGGGTTCGACACGACGTTGGCAAGGTTTTTGTGCAGTTGTTTGATGTGACCCTGTCAAACTGGCTAGGACTCGGCTCGGGGCTGTGCGCATTTGCCGAGCGTTGCGGTCGCGCGCTTGTGCTCGAACACAACGGCGACGTGTACAGTTGCGACCATTACGTTTATCCGCCCTGGAAACTTGGCAATATAATGCACGACGAGCTGGCTGCACTGGCGGTGTCAGCACCACAGGTTAAATTTGGCAATGACAAGTTCGACACCCTGGCCACAGTTTGTCGTAGCTGCAGCGTGCTTTTTCTGTGTAACGGTGGATGTCCCAAACACCGATTTTTGCCAGCGCCCAACGGTGAGTACGCACTTAGCTACCTCTGTACCGGGTACAAGAAATTTTTCAGGCATGTTGCGCCTTACATGCAAACAATGGCGTGGTTGCTCGAAACCAATCAGGCTCCCGCGCGCATTATGGAGTTTCTGGCAAGCCGAACGTAAACCCGGCTGGTGACAACACAAACTGCGAACTAGAGACTTTTTTGTTTGCAGATTATCTGCAGTCGCGTCAGCTCGGCACGATGCCTTTTGTGGGCAGGGAAGAAAAATAAACCGGGCGGGCAAGCATCGGTTGGCTGACCGCCCGGCTCCAAATCAACCAAACAATTACGCTTTTGACGTTTGCTCAGCAGCCTCCGACGCTTCAGCAGACTCTTCAGGTATCCGCATTGCGTAGAACGACCGCCATACAAACACAAGCGCTACCACAAACAGCACAGCACCAATTATGACTCGCATCAGCGGACTACTGATGCCAGCGCGTTCGTTTTCGATCATCTTGACCGCAATCTCTACTGCAAGCAGGCCAAACAACGTGGTGAACTTGATGATTGGGTTCATTGAAACCGAAGACGTGTCTTTGAACGGATCGCCCACCGTGTCCCCAACAACAGTTGCCGCGTGCAGTGCAGTGCCTTTTTCGCGCATGTCAACTTCAACAATCTTTTTTGCATTGTCCCACGCGCCACCTGCATTGGCCATAAACACTGCTTGGAATAGGCCGAAGAACGCTATGCCAATCAGGTACCCCACAAAGAAATACGGGTCAAAGAACGCAAGTGCCAATGCCATGCTGAATACGACAAAGAAAATGTTGATCATGCCGCGTTGCGCGTAGATGGTGCAGATCCGCACTACTTCTTTGCTGTCTTTAACCGACGCGCGCGCAGCGTCGAGCTTGATATGGTTCTTGATGTAAACCACAGCACGGTATGCGCCTGTTACAACGGCCTGGGTTGACGCACCTGTAAACCAATAAATAACAGCACCACCGATCAAAAGGCCCATGATCACCTCCGGCTGCACAAGGCTCAGGTGCTCAACCGCTTTGCCGAACTTACCCTCAAGCAACATGATGATGCTGAAAACCATCGTGGTTGCGCCCACTACTGCAGTGCCTATGAGCACCGGCTTGGCCGTCGCTTTGAAGGTGTTACCCGCCCCGTCAGCTTTTTCGAGCAACAACTTTGCATTTTCAAGGTCAGGCTCAAACCCGAAGTTTTGCTGTATGTCTTGCTTGAGGTCTTTTTGCTGTTCGATCTGGCTTAGCTCATAGATTGACTGCGCGTTATCGCTGACTGGACCGAAGCTGTCCACCGCAATTGTAACCGGCCCCATGCTAAGAAAACCAAATGCAACCAACCCAAACGCAAAAATCGGCGGCGCAAAATCGTATATCCCAAGCAACTTTGTCACTGGCGAGCCATCGAACGTCGCCACTTTGTAGCTGATGAACATCAGCAGCAAGATCACCATCCCTTTCCAGAACCCGGAGAAATTGCCGGCAACAAACCCGGACAAAATGTTCAACGATGCACCCCCGTGGCGTGAGCAGTTTGTGATCTCCTGCACGTGCTTAGAGTGCGTGCTGGTGAAGATTTTGGTAAACTCGGGTATGAGCGCACCTGCAATCGTGCCGCAACTGATGATGGCCGCCAGCGCCCACCACAACCCCGGATAATCACTCATGCCGCCCAGCATCAGGTAACTCGCCACAAAGGTCACTATTATCGAGATACCCGAGGTGATCCACACCAGGTTTGTCAGCGGCGCCTCAGGATTGAAATCCTTTCTTTTGCCGTATAGCGCATCACTAAGCTTCTGGTTAGCAAAGTACGATACCAGCGAGGTCAGAATCATCAAAATACGCATCACAAATAACCAAACCAATAGTTGTGCGCATGCGGTTTGCAGCTCCGGTGCAGTCAGTGCTAGCGCAAGAAATGCAATCAGTGCAACGCCTGTTACACCGTATGTCTCGAAGCCGTCTGCAGTCGGCCCGACCGAGTCGCCGGCGTTGTCACCGGTGCAATCGGCAATCACACCTGGATTTTTCGGGTCGTCCTCAGGCAACTTGAAAATGATCTTCATCAAGTCAGACCCGATATCGGCTATCTTGGTGAAAATACCGCCTGCAACACGCAGCGCGCTTGCGCCAAGTGATTCACCAATTGCAAACCCAATAAAGCACGGCCCGGCCAGGTCCTTGAAAAATGCCAATATGCATATCATGAAGAACAGCTCAACGCTCACCAACAACAACCCGACGCTCATGCCTGACCGAAGCGAAATAATAAGCGTGTCGAGCAATCTGCCGCGCAACGACGAAAATGCACCACGCGAGTTTGCAACTGTGTTTATCCGGATGCCGAACCAGGCAACACCGTATGAGCCAAGAATGCCAAGGATCGAGCACACCAAGATCAGCAACATTCTTGGAACGGTCTCATGCTGCAGCACCAAAAAGTAGTAAATCATGCAGATTGCAACCAACGTCCATAAGATCGCGAGGAATTTACCCTGTTGTTGCAGGTACGTTTTGCATGTTTCCCAGATCGTCTGCGACACTTCGCGCATGCGCTGGTGTACAGGCAGGCCTTTGGTTTGTGCATACTGCACCAAGCCAAAAACCGCGCCCAAGGCACACACACCAAGCCCTATGTACAGCAGCGTCAGACCGCTTACGTTGCCGAACCTGGCGGCTTTCAGGTCCGGTATTACAATATCAGCTTCGCTACCGTAACCGGTTGCTGCGCCCGATATGAGCGCAAATACCAACAGCACCAAAAAAACAACTCTTTTTGTTTGCATACGCATTTTTGCGGTTTACTCATGCCAGTAATCGCGCCCGTTGCCAAGAATTTTTTTCCGTGTCTGCTCTGCACCCTAACCCGACTGTTTCACAACTGCGCCGCGGCACACACCACCGGCACAGCGCATGCGAGCGTTTCGGCGACCCGCTGAAACTTTTTCCAGTTCTGCTCTGTCCGCGCTGCCACAAACAACTGACCGGATAACCACAGCGCCACGTTCACAAACCTTCGGTGGGCTGTTGGGGGGTGTACTAAGGCGTCCAAGGGTTTACTTAACCTGGGCCTATTTAGCGTGCGCGCTTGGACACCTGCCACTCGTGCTATCCGAGCTTGAAAGAGCCGGTTCTGTTCCCCAAAAAGTGCCAACGCTTCGTTGGTTACCGTAACCCCAACCCCGGCCAGGGTCAGACTGGCCCCCAGCTCCACGACCGTGCCTTGCCACGGGTCGCCCAGAGCCTGCCCATGGGTGATGCTCAGCACCCCTTCGCTAATGAGCGTGAGTCCAAGGTAACGGTTTCTCCCGGACAAGCTCAGCTCGCCCAAGCCGGTCTTGCGTAACCCGCCGCACCCACCTACAAGGTCGGCGCCCAGACGCAACACGGAATTACTGCCGGCCACTTCGATAAGGCGCAGCCATGGCCATTCGAGATCGCAGGTTAACTCGATGCCAAGATTCACCCGCCCTTCGATGATGGCGATGTTGGTAACCGTGCTGTCGCCGCGCAGATCGCCGCCCAAGAACAAGACGCCGTCCTGGGTCTCGACCCAGCCAGCGTACAGAGTAACCCTTTCACAGCATCGCTATAACCGTTCAGGTCCATGGAGCCGGACGGTAGCTCCGGGTTCGACGATAAGCTGGCCGGGAATGGCTCGGGCTAGAATCAGGCCGCTCTTGGCCAACTCCACCAGCCCGGCATTGACGCGAGTCAGGCCCGTATAGGTGTTTTCCACCAACCCGCCCAGCCGTAGGGTACAACTGCCGTGCTTTATCGGCCCGGCGATCTTGCTCATGCGAAAGCGTCCGCGCAAACCTTCGGCAGTCTTTTCAATGTCAATCCATGTACCCGCAATTCAGCATCTTAAACGGATAGACCTCGAGCATGCTTCTACAAGCTCTCTTTCGCACAACACCCGCGCTGCGGCCTTAAATTAAAGGCAAAGCCAGACTGAAACGACAAGTGTTTCAGCCAGTTTCCAAGTTTCGTATGAGACCTGGCAGCAAGCAGTTGAATAATATTCCCGAGCGGCAAAATTCGCGGAAAACGGAGATTTTTCGGTGGTCAACTTTTAAAAACAGGCATTCTCAACAACCTGTTTAGCGAGGCTTTGTTACCCGGAAATTGTCATTACAGCTCATCGTAATTTAAATTTACGCATGCAATTGTGCCGTTGTGTAGCGGTGCGGGTCGGCCCGTTCACTAGCCAGCAATCCCATAGGAGCAGGACAAGGTGCCTTGGTACGATCTCAAAGTGGAATTGAAACACAACTCGCCCGCAACGTGGCGCTGGTTGTAGTGGTGAAAAGTTCACTGCCTGAAAGACCACCCGGCCGACTGAAAGTGTAGATTGACTTTTTGAGCGGGCACATTAGATTCGATTCGGTTCGGTTGGGGTCGTAGCTCAGTTGGTAGAGCACCACAATGGCATTGTGGGGGTCAGGGGTTCGAATCCCCTCGGCTCCACCAAATCAGATAAAACACGTCATAACGCTTTAAGACATCATTGCTCGGAAAACCTGCCTCAACCACAACCAGCTTGACCGCCGGTTGTGAGCCAGACCTAAAAATGTGGGCCAACGTATTATCTCATCAGCAACATCTGGCGAGCACGCTTTATTGCCCGCGCTAGTTTGCGCTGATAATGCGCCGGCAGTCCCGTGTATTTCCTGGGTAAAATCCGGCCTTGTTCGGTCACAAACTGCCGCAGCAGATTCACATTTTTGAAATCGAGCGCCTCGACTGTAAAATCAATTTTTGGTTTAGGCCGCTGCGGACGCATTTCGACACGCCCGGTGCGGATGGGTGCGCTGGGTCTTTCTAGATGTGTCTTACGTGGCATAAGGCTTATTTGATTTCGCGGTGTACGGTGTGGCGACGCAGGTACGGGTTGTATTTTTTGATCTCGAGCTTTTCAGAGCCTTTTTTCTTGTTGCGCGTGGTTGTGTAGCGTGAAGGCGGTTTGCCTTCTTTCCGCGCCTCGGTGCATTCGAGTATGATAATTTCGCGGGGCATTTGTTACTCGGTTTCCTTTGGTTTTTCTTCGCCTTCTTCTTCTGATTCAGCCTCTGACTCGACCACACCAGAGGCCTCGATTGCGCCTAGTTGCGCAAACCTGCGCTGACGCAGCGCGCCTTCGCGCTCGAGCTGCGCCTGCGCTTCAACAGTGTACCGAGCCCACGGAATGGCGTCCAAGCGCGCCTTTGGGATCGGCTTACCTGTCAGTTCGCATATGCCGTAGGTACCTTTTTCAATCCTACTGAGGGCAGCTTCGATCTCGTAAAGTGCATCTTGATCTGACGAAAGCAAGCTAAGGGCAAAATCGCGGTCGAAATTGTCCGTACCCGAATCCGCCATGTGAACGCTAAAGGCTTGAATTTCCTGAGCTGATTCTTTGGCCAAGCCGTCCATCTGCTTAAGCAATTGTTCGCGCAGCTCGAGCAGGTGTTTGTAGTACTTAGCCCATTTCGGGTTTATAGTTGGCGGCACGTCCTTAACAGCGCGTTGGTCAACGGGCCTACCTAAGATCGCAGCAGCAGTTGCCTTGCTGGCCGGTGCGACCTGCACAGGGTCCTTTTTTACTGTTGTCTTCTTTTTCGTCACGGCATCAAGTTGTTTTTGTCATTGCTCCAGACAACTCAGAGCTGCGCAGGTTCAATCTGCCCAGCTCGTTGCAAGCGCCGAAATATATCAGGCAAATCGGAACTTTCCACAAGAATTTTTTGTGCCAAAAAACGCGCGCATTAATCAGACGCAAATCAAGCTCGGCTTTCAAATAACGGCTTTTGTAGCCACAAATTCTCGGCTGCCGCCCGCGCAGGCAGACTCATAAAGCCCATATACTTATGCGCCCATGCCCTCCTCGAATGAAGCTTCTGCAACCGGAAAACACAAATGATCGCGGACGTACGCGATCCCATTCGCGCTGGTGGCGTCAAGGTCGCGATATGCACTTTCAGCCTCAACCACAAGCGGTGCAGTGTCACTACCTGTAAGCTGACAGTACCGTTGTGGATAACCAATGTTTATCAACATTTCAACATACCGTGTCATGTTAAGGTCGCCACTCGGCAGATCAACGAACTGCATGGCGCGGTCCGGCCAATTCGGCGTCATGCACCGAAGCGCATAACCGGGGCGAACAACATGGTTTTTAACGTGACAGGCATAAACGCGGTCGCCAACCTTGCGGAAGCGTGTTTCCCAATCTTCGCCTTCCCAACAGTGCGATGGGTCAGCATTAACCGCCATGCATTTGTCACCGTCACAAATCTTGACCAGCAGGTTAAAATCATCAGCACACATCGCGGCGGTGCCGGGGTGAATCTCATGACACAAATACAGCCCAAGTTTCCGTGCATGCTCACGCAGCCGGGCCGTCTTTTTGACAAATCGTTCCTTGCCCTTTTCGATCAGGTCATAATCTCCGCCCTTCCAAAAGCCCCACGGATAACCCGTTGCAAGTTCCCAACCAAATGCAACCCCCCAAAACATTGGTAGCACACGCACACCCAGCTCAGCCGCCAGGTCCATTAGTTTCAGCAGGTACTGTTCGGTCCACTGCTCGATTTGAGTTGGCGATTTTTTGGCAACATCAGCCGGTATGAACGGTCTGATTGTCGGGCTGCCTGTCCAGGCGGTTGTGTGTACCCAAAACGGACAGTGACAGGAAATGCCGTCCAATTTCATGCCCCGGGCTTCGAAAACATCCTTGATCTGGCGCGCAGATTTAAACCTTTTGCCGTCCTGAAGCAGGTAGTTCGACGGCTGTGCACCGGTTGCACCGGCTTTTTTAGCAAAGTCAAGGAATTGTTCGAGAGATTTTGCACCATGTTGTGCGCCCTCGACACTCGGATGAAACAATGTTCTTGCCATAAACGGGTTTAGTTTTTTGCGAGTCTGTTTTTTGCGCAAGAATGTAGACTTGCCCGACAGAAATCAACCAGAATAGGTGTTCATTCGGTCAAACCTGAAAGTTTTGCCTGCACTCCCCGGCGCACTTAGGCCAGTTTCGAAGCCAACTCGCACGAACTCGCAGTTTTGTGGAAGCGCTTTCCGAGCGCCGCGCGATGCAGCGCGGGGCAATCTCAAACCGAACATCAACAGCAAACGACCCATGGTTGCCTGGGCATCTCATGAACAAACCTGCCATGCCACAAACATTCAAAACCACGCAAAAATATCGGACACCCTACATTTATCCCGACTTTATCCCAACGCGCAGCTTCAGCCACTCGACCATAGAGTAAATCAGCGAGTGGTTAATGAATCCGACCACCCTTGGCACTGCAAGTCAAATTGTCAAACGCCGAAAGCCCACAAGGCTTGCCACCTGTAGACAAAAAAGATGAAAAACACGTAGAGTAGAATGTAAAACCGGTTAAAAATTCAAATGGAAGCTCTCTTTCAGCCTCAATTCAGCCGCACACCGCGCCGTAAGTACGTTGGCAGATCCAGGTCTTCGCCCTTGTAAATCGTTGGTTCGCTTTTGTCGAACCTGCCTTTAGAGATTATCTCGAGCTTTAACTGGCCCTGACGCAATTTGACCGGGATTTTTGCAGCTGGGCCTTTGAGGCTTTGCTTGGAAAGTAACTCCTGCATTTTTTCCTGCGTCAGTTCCGGCGGCGGCGGTATGGCACGTGAATGCGGTCGTTGGCTTGTACTTGACTGAATCAAATACAATTCAAGGTCCGCCGTTTGCGATGTGACCGCCAGATTTGAAGCTGAAGTTGAACCGGCCGTTTGCGTTGCCATTGCGCACGCAGGCCTGCCGAGGCTCCGTCCGGCAAACAACACCAGCACCAACCTTGAACCCAGCGACTCGTCAATAGCTGCGCCGGTTATGACAGGAACGTTCGGGCAATGCCGCCCGATTTGCTCAACAACTGAATTAACCTCAGCCATCGCAAGGTCCGCTCCGCCAAATACCCCCACAACAACAGCTTCGGCCTGACGCAGCGCCTGCCCAGAATCCAGCGTCGGGTTTGCCAAAAGTTTTTCGACTGCTTTACGAGCGCGGTTCTGTCCCGATACATCCGCAACGCCAAACGCAGTATGGTTGTCCGGTCCGCCAATCACCATACACAACTCGCTCAAGTGAACGTCAATCAGTCCCTTGCACACAAGCATCCGCCAAAACCCGTGGATTGCGTCGGCCAATAATGCACCTGAGATTTTGAATGTACTTGGCAACGGCATGTTTTCGGGGATCAATTTCCAAAGCTTTTGATTGTGTAAACAAAGCACACCATCTGCACAGTTTTTCAACAATTGCAGCGCCGCACACGCTCTACTCTGACGTAAGCTACCCTCGCAATCGAACGGTAACGTGACAAATCCAAACACAATATGACCCATGTCTTTTGCAAGCTTCGCAACCACAGGCGCAACCTCGCGTCCTGTCAATCCACCAAGCGCCGCGACAACAAACACAAAGTTACTCCCACCGAGTTGCGCTTTGACCCGGTCCTGTACTTCCGGAGATTCCCACCCCAACGTGTTTGGGGGTGGTGCAACCGGCAAGACGACCTTTTGCAAAACGGGCGAACTGGCAGGTAAGGCATCGCCACGATAGATTGCGACAAAGTTGTTTGGGTTGAAGCCGCGGCTAATCAGTTCTTCAGCAATGGCAACACCTGCGCGTCCAATTACAAAAAAACGTACCTGCATTTCGCCGCTATGCTGGGTCTGCTGCTGAACCACGTGTTGTTTGTCTTGTGTGCTCATTTGAAGCAACGCACCTTAAAGCCTGCGAAATAACTGACTTATTGTGCCCTTAAGCCCGGTGGACAAACTTGCCTTATAGGTGTCTCCCTTGTGCTTGAACGATCCAAACTTCAGAAGACCGATCGCTGTTGCAAATTCTGGCTGGTCAAGGGTCGAAATCAACCCGTTGATTGCGTTGGCGCGGCCAATTTGCGCGGGTGCCTGGAAAATTCGCTCGGCAACCGTTGTCACATTCGGGATTCGCGCGCCGCCCCCGCACAAAAACACGCCCGCGCGCAGGTAATCCAACAACCCGGCCTCATGCAACTGCTCCGCCACGATCTGAAAGATTTCCTCCACACGCAACGCCATTATCGTGCGCAGGTTTTCAAGGCTGATGGTCCTCAGAGGTGTACCGTCGCCGTTCTTGATGGAGATCGTTTTGCCTCTGCATTCATCATCGACCAGCGCAGCCCCGCACTCAATTTTCAATTGTTCGGCCCGGCTCAGTGGCACGCGCAATCCGATGGCTATGTCGTTCGACAAATGGTCGCCTCCAACTGCAATTACGCCTGTGTGCCTGATAACACCTTGCGCATACAGTGCGTAATCTGTCGTGCCCGCGCCAATGTCTATGACCAGCGCGCCCAGTTCCTTGGCTTCATTTGTCAGTAGGGCAAGCGCAGAAGCAAGTCCGTTGAACACAATGTCCTCGACCTCAAGCTGAAGCCCTTTGACGACGCGAATTGCATTTTGGAGTCTATTTTGGTTACCGTGCATGACATGCATCTCGACTTCCAGCTTTGTACCAAGCATACCGACTGGATTCGAAATGCCACCCTGCCCATCTACAAAAAAATGTTGCCGAATCGTGTGCACAATCACGTCTTGCGCAGGCAGATTCACCACCTTCGCATTCTTGATGACGTGCTGAACGTCATCTTCGGTAATCACGCGATCGGCGGAAAAAATCGGGTGCAGACCGCGATTGTTTTGCGCGCGCAGGTGACTACCAGTCACCCCCAACACAACACTACGCACCTCGACATCTGCCATCTGTTCAGCCTGCGCAATAGCAGCGCGAATGTCTTCTTCGGCCAGTTCAGGGTCAACAATTTCGCCCTTGCGCACACCGCGTGAACATGCTTGACCTAAGCCGATTATCTTCAGGCTAGATAATTCAGGATCAAACTCGCCCACTGCAGCACACACTTTTGATGTGCCGATCTCGAGTCCGACAATGATCGGTTTTTGATTAAACATCGCGCTTGCTTGTGTGGTTTTGTTTTGGTTGCTCCTGGCCAGCCGAGTTTGGCCGCGCATTGGCCCACCGCACCGGGATGTTATCCGATACAGCCAGGTCAACCGATGCAATCGTGCGGCCAAGTCGTTGACCAAGCTCGTAAATCTCGCGCCAACGCCGCAATTGCCTGGCGAGCCCTGAAACTGGAAAAGTGATTTTAGCCCCTTGCTGTGTTGTAACCTCCAGCACATCTGCAGACGAAATGTCAATGCACTGGAGGCTGTCCAAACCAACCATTTGCGACCGGTCGAATGCGACGATCAAGTCCAACGCGGCTTTCAAATTTCTGTGCGTGCTCAGGTCAAGGCGTTTACCCGGCGCAAGTTCCGCAGGCTTAATACCCAAAATTACCGGGTACTGCTCGGCAAATTGCGCACTGGGCCCAACACATTGCGATTTGCCAAGCGGTGGAAGTACATAGCCGTCCTCATCCAGAAACAGTGCCTGCATTTCAAATCCACCTGACGCACGCTGTTGCGGCAAGTAAACAACAGCCAACGGTTCGCGTTCGATTACACGAATCCGCAACGTGTGGGGCAATACACGCTCGACTGCTGCCACCTTAACATGCGGCACTCGTTCCAGGTTCCTCTTGACAGCCGAAAGGTCCAGGGCAAGCAGATTTTGCCCTGGCCTGACACCCGTCCAAAGCCGGATTTGTTCAGGCGAAATTACGCCGTCGGTGTAAACGTCAATCCGGTTAATCGCATAGGCCGGGTTTTGGTAAACAAACCTCTCGAGTGACCAGTTAACTGTCTGCCAAGCTAAATACCCAAATAAGACCGTCCCAATAGATAAACCAAACGCGACCGCACTCCAATGCAGCCGCCTCCGTCGTACCGCGGCTGAACGCGCCTTCACATCAAGCAACTCGCGCCTGCCTAAACGCCGGTTTGATTGTTTGTTCCTGAAAAACCACATCGCTCAAAACCCATCACCTTTCAGCAAACATTCTTGACCTACATCAAAAACCACACAATCCACCTCAATTGCATCTCCAGCAGCGCACGCTCGGCCAAACAGTTTTTAACCACTGCACTTAACAGCCGGCGCACGCCTCAATGCAAGCTTAACCATCCGCTCGCATAACTCGGCATAAGAAATCCCTGCTGCTGCTGCTGCTTTCGGCAACAAGCTTGTCTCCGTCATTCCCGGCAACGTGTTTACCTCCAGAACAACAGGTTGCCCGTCTGACGTTACCATCATGTCAACACGGGCGTAATCGCGCCCGCCGATCGCCCTAAACGCAGCCAGGCCGACAGACTGAATACGGGCGGTCGCTTCCGCATCAAAAGGTGCAGGACACAAATACTCGGTTGCACCTATGGTGTATTTGCTGCGATAATCGTACCGCCCCGACTTCGGCCGCACTTCAACAATCGGCAAAGGTTGCTCACCTAAAATCCCAACTGTTACTTCACGGCCTGTGATTTTTTCCTCAACCAACACCTGCGTGTCGTGCCGGAAAGCTTCACTTAACGCTCCAGCCCAATCAGATACACGCTCGACAAACTGTAGCCCCACACTTGAGCCTTGTCTGACCGGCTTCAGCACCACAGGCGGATCCCATCCTATCGGCCAGCTCGCCTCGGGCGAAGTAACCGTAGTGTACCTTGCCGTAGGCACACCAGCGGCAACAAATCGTTGTTTTGCAAGCAATTTATCAAACGCAACCCGACTTGCCTCCGCGTCACAGCCGGTATATGGCACTCCAAGTGCATCGAGAGACTGTTGCACTGTGCCATCTTCGCCATATGTACCGTGCAACGCCAAAAAAACCACGTCCGTACCAACTGGCAAAACCCAAGAGGCGTCCTTCGGGTCGAGCTCGTGCACTGTATGCCCCAAAGAGCGCAATGCCTGCGCCACTGCAGCACCCGAGCGAAGCGAGATCTCGCGTTCGGCGCTCGGGCCGCCAAGCATCACAGTTATGTTAAGCCGTTCGTGCATCTGACACCATGTCTGTAGCTTGCAAAACCACCAGCACTGCGAAGCCAAACGTTGCTCACCTCTACTCACCCACAACCCGCACCTCGGGCTCCAATTCAATACCGCGTTCCGACCTGACGCGTTCCCTGATCAACTCGATCAACCTAAGTACGTCTGTTGCCGTTGCACCTTGGTCTGTAAGGATGAAATTCGCATGTTTATCAGACACGTATGCACCGCCTATGCGCGTGCATTTAAGCCCAAGCTCGTCAATCAACCTACCAGCGGGTATGCAGTGTGGATTCTTGAAAACGCAGCCTGCACTCGGCCCAACAGGCTGTGTCTGCAACCGTTTTTGCCTGAATAAACTAACTCGCTCAGCAATTTGAGCTGGGTCGGCTCGTTGCCCACAAAATACCGCGCTCAAAGCTATGTGCTCATCAAAAAACGCGCACCCACGATATTCGCCAATCAATTCAGCTCGCGTAACTTCCCTGGCTATGCCATCACGCCCCATGCATCGTACGCGCTCAACAACATCCAGCGTCCATGCACCCATTGCACCCGCGTTCATACGCAACGCGCCCCCAACGCTACCCGGAATTCCATCCATAAATTCAAACCCGCTTAAGCCATGGGTTGTGGCTGCATCCGATACGGCCCTTAATTTCGCCCCAGCGCCACACACAAGGCGGTGCCCGGCCAATTCGATCCTGCTGAATGCCGCCCCTGCCAGGCAAATCACAACGCCTCGGACTCCGCCGTCTTTGACAAGAAGGTTTGACCCACGTCCAATCACCAGCCACGGCAAATGATGTTCACGACAAAACAACAACACAGCACTCAGGTCCTCCTCGCAAGCTGGCTCAACGTAAACGTCGGCCGGTCCACCAACCCGCAATGTGGTGTGGAGCGCAAGTGGTTCGCCCGCCCGCACCACAGTGCTGGCTGATACACAGCTGCACAGTTGGGCAGCAAGCTCGGCTGCATGTGTCCTACTAAAGGCTTTGCTTGTTACACACGCTTTCACGGCATAACAGACAGATGCTGATTCGGCGGCGGTGAAGTTGCGCTAATGCACTCGCAAGCCAACCGCCCTTTAGGCATAACAACACCCAAAATGGCGTCTGCAATCTCACCCGCAGAATTTGGCTTGTGCAACTGCCCAAGTGCTGCCCGCATTTTTTGTTGCAGCTCGGTGTTCTCAACAAGTTCCGTCACAGTCCGCGTAAGCAACTCCGGTTTTGCAGTGTGTTGCTCAAGAACAATAGCTGCCCCGGCACGCTCAAATGTACGCGCGTTATGCAACTGATGGTTGCCAGCTGCCTTGGGATACGGGATCAGAATTGCAGGCAGTTGCACTGCTGCAAATTCGGCAAGCGCAGATGCGCCGGCCCGGCTAACTGCCACCGTGGCCGCCCCCAGCGCAAGATGAATTTTATCACAAAACGCCATTACTATGGACCTGACGCCGGCCTGCGCATAAATTGCCTTGAGGCTTTCCTGGTCTTTCGGCCCGGTCAGGTGAATCCACTGTACGGACGGAAGCCTCTTATTTATCTCAACCACAGTAGCCGCCACAAGATTGTTGATCGCTGTTGCACCCTGACTCCCGCCCATCACAAGCACCGTCGGGCTGTCTGGCTTAAGCCCAAGCGCAACACGACTTTGGGCGAGGTCACGCCTTGTGATTTCAGCTCGTACTGGGGTGCCTGTGACGGTCTTTTTTCTGCAGTTAAGCCGCTGTGCTGCTTCGGCAAAGCCAAGAAAAGCTTCATCAGCAAACCGCGCAATAAACTGGTTTGCACGTCCCGGCACAACGTTTGATTCGTGGAGAAACACCCGCGCGCCGATGCGTCTGCCGGCCAACACAGGTGCAACGCTTGTAAAACCGCCCATCGCAAGGACTGCCACGGGCGGCGTCTTGCGAAATGCACCCGACACCAGCCGGTACGATCTAACAAGCCCGCGAATGAAAGCGATTCTGCTGCCGGTTTGAAATGCAGCTGCTGGCAGGGTTACAACACTCACCCCAGACCTCCCGAGCACCGCTTGTACAGCGCGTTGGTCAACGTCCTTGGGTGAAACCAACAGTGATACAGCAACGTTGAGCCGACCCAACTCTTCGGCCACAGCAAGTCCAGGGAAAAGATGCCCACCCGTGCCACCGCAGGCAATTGCAACGCTGTACTGTGTGCGTGCACCTAGCATCGGCTAAGTTCCGGTTCAGCAATTTCGTCCGGTTCAACCTCTTCAAAATGGGCACTCTGGCAAGCCAACGCACGCAGCCCGATGCTCAACAGGATCCCCACACTGCAAAGAGTAACAACAAGATTCGACCCGCCGTAGCTGATGAGCGGCAAGGGCAGTCCCTTGTTTGGCAGCGCACTCGTTACAACACCAATATTAATCGCTGCTTGCAACCCGATCCAAAACGTAATACCAAAAGCCAATAACGTCCCAAAGGTGTCTCGGGCATACTTGGCAGTTATAATCCCGCTCACAACAAATACTGCGAAACCCGCTATCACACCCAACGTCCCAATAAGACCAGTTTCCTCGCCAATCACAGAAAAAATGAAATCCGTGTGTGCCTCGGGTACAAAACCGAGCTTGTGCACCCCGTTGGCTATGCCAAGGCCCTTCCAGCCACCTGATCCTATCGCGAGTTTCGCCTGGTAAGACTGGTAAGCTGCACCCTCCTTGTTTTTCTCTTGATCGAGCCAGCCGGGTATTATCCGCTCAAAGCACTTCGGGTTGTGCCACGCGAACATTCCAAGTCCCAAAAGTGCACAAAGCGCCAACGGCACAGCATGCCGAAGGCTCACCCCGGCAACAATCAGCATCGCACCGCCTATTGTGCCGATCAAAATCCCCGTACCAAAGTCAGGCTCGACAAAAACAAGACCACCAACCAATCCAATCAACAGCCCGGGCACAAGCAAACCGCGCCGGAATGATTTCATCTGGCGTTCGAACCTGTCGCAGTACCACGCCAGCAGAATGATAAGCGCCAACTTTGCAAGTTCAGACGGTTGGAACAGCGAGGTTCTGCCGTAGCCAAACCAGCGTCTTGCATTATTGCGTTCGATACCCAAAGGCGACACCAACACAAGCACCAAAAATACAACCGCAGCAAAAAACAACAGCCACGCAAGTTTCTTGAACAAAGCGTAATCAAGCGTTGCGGCAACGACACACACACCCACACCCAACAATGCCCACATAAGCTGTCGGGTGAGATAATATGTACCCCACTGAACCATGGTGGTGCTGTAGACCATTACAAGTCCAAAAGACAATAACACACCCGTCGCCAACACAATGGCTCCAACGGCAAAGCGCAAGGCTATATTCGGGTTGTGTGTCACGGCTTAAGTTGGCCGACCAACTGAACTACCTGAAAACTACTAAGCCGGGGCTGGGCTGGCCACAGGCTGTGTTGCACCCAAAGGTTGAACTGGCACCGGTTGCCCACCTTGCGGAGTTGGCGTTGGCGCAACAGGCGCCGGTGCAGTAGGTTCGGTTGCCCGAGCTGGTATCTTCAGCTTGTCGCCGACCTTGATCCTGTCTGTGGTGAGGTTGTTGGCCCGCCTAATTGCATTCACGGTCACGCCGAATTGTCTGGCGATCTTAGTCAAAGTATCACCTGACTTAACGACATAGATTGTTTCCTGACCAACAGCCGTCGGCGCAGGCGCTGTACCTGGTCCGGTTGAAATATGGGGTGTTGTTTGTGCTGGGATTATTATCTTTTGGCCAGGCCTAAGTTTGCGCGGGTCAACATCAGGGTTTGCCGCCTCGATGGCAAGATAGCTCACACCAAATTTTTTGCCGATGCTGTAGAACGTGTCGCCCGATTCAACCGTGTATTCGGTCGGACTTGGTGCTGACTCAGGCACAGGTTGTGTCGGCACAGTCGGTACCGGCTCAACAACTGTAGGCCCCACCGGCGGCGCAGATGTTTGGATCGTGGGCACATTTGTAGGTTCAAACAGCGGCGCGGTGTACGTCGGTTGCTCAGCTGGCGGAATTGGTTCCTCACGTTTGCAGCCGAGTATTAGTAAGCCTGACAACAATGCCAGGTGAAGTCCCAACACAACAAAAATTGCCACACGCAACCGTGCACGACCTTCGTTTCGCGGATCGATCGTTTGATTCGCCTGATTGTTAAAGCTTGGTTCACTCATAACACTTGATTTTGTTGTTAAATTTCTTTCTCGAGGAATTGATTTTTTAACGTCTATTGCGGCGGGGTTTCCCCTCAAGAAACTCCGGCGCAAATTGGTCTTTTGCAAACACCAACATTTTGTTGTTCAAAGCCAACGACGCCATACTAATTGGCGTCAAAGTCAATGTCACTACTACAAATTGCGGTCGGTAACCGGCTAATTCGGCCGCAAAACCCAGCCGTACCAAAGCTGGTTTGTACCGCCAACGGCACAAAACTGACACTATCAAGCCTCATCTGATCTTGAGTGTACTGAGTGCAATTAACACAAACAGCACGCACAGGATGTAAAACCGTGTGACAACCTGTGATTCGTGCCAGTTTTTCTTCTCGAAATGATGGTGTAACGGCGACATCAGAAACACGCGTCTGCCAACTCCGTACCGTGCCTTGGTATATTTGAAGTAGCCTACCTGAATGATGACCGATACTGCTTCCAAGACGAACACGCCACCGGCAATCAGCAGCACAAACGGCTGGTGAATCAGCACCGCAATAATCCCAAGGGCGCCGCCCAGCGGAAGTGAACCGGTGTCGCCCATAAACACCTGCGCCGGATGACAGTTGTACCACAAAAAGCCCATGCCAGCTCCGATCATGGCCGCGCAGAACACAGTAAGCTCGCCCGCCCCTGGTACGTATGGAATTTGCAGGTACATTGCGGTGCGAAAATTCCCTGCCAAGTAGGTCATCGCAAGAAATGCAAATGCGACTATTGTTGTGCATCCGATTGCAAGCCCGTCCAATCCATCGGTTAGGTTCACTGCGTTTGAACTGCCCACAATTGCCACCACGGTGATTAGGATGCCGATTGCAGCAACACCAGTCGCAAGCGGGTACTTGTAAAACGGCACCATAATGTCCGCCACAAGCTTGCTTGTGGCTGGCACAAGCCAAAGATACAATCCAATAAACAGCGCCAGCAGAGTTTGCACGCTGAGTTTGACCAGGGTAGTTACACCGCTCGGGTTTGCCCGAACGACCTTCTGGTAATCGTCGTAAAACCCCAACCCGGTCAAAACAACCACTGACAACAGTGTAAGTTGCACCAGCGTGTTCCATTGCGCCCAAACCAAGGTTGAAAAATTCAACGTCAAAATGATCAGCAACCCGCCCATGGTCGGCGTGCCGAGCTTTGCCGTGGTTGGCCGCTTTAAATCCCCCTGAGCCTCCGCGCGGTCGAGGTAATTCTGGCCGAAGTGATATTTCAGCCACGCAATCATTTTCGGGCCGAGCCACCAACTGAGCACAAGCGCAGTTATAGCCGCACCTGCGCTGCGCACCGTAATGTAACGGAACAATCGCAGCGGCGATAACCAGTCTGCCCAGATTGTTCCCTTGCATTCTTCCAAAATAAACTGGCTCAGATAAAACAACATTCTGCCTTTTTGGATTCCGAAGCATAGAGTGCCTCAGCCAACCGCTCGAATCTGGCTGCACGCGACGCCTTCAAAAGCACCAGGTCGCCCGGTTTAACGAATTTTCGCACCGCACAGGCTGCGGTCTCGAGATCAGCAAAATCCATCACGCGAGCCAGTCCGGCTTCACGTGCGGCCCGTGCTGTGACAGCCGACATTTTGCCTATGGCAAACAATTGGCCAATGCCAAGTTTGGCTGCAAGCCGACCGACCTCAGCATGCACAGCCAGACTGTAATCACCCTGCTCAGCCATGTCACCCAAAACAGCCACGCGCCTGCCTGCGCACGGCAGTTCAGCCAATGTACGCAACGCGGCAGCCATAGATTCTGCGTTTGCGTTGTATGAATCGTTCAGAATCCAAATGCCCCGTCGTTCTGACAGCTCGAGACGCATCGGCGCCGGTTTGCATTCGGCCAGGCCGCGCTGGATCAGAGCGCGGCCTAGCCCTAGTTCCTCACCGACCACGATCGCAAACAGAGCATTCACAGCCTGATGACGCCCGAGCAAATTGACCCGATACTGTCCACAGTAATCTTTATTGGGCGCAATCACGTTGAAACTTACGCCCTGTACATCAACTTGAATGTCAGTTGCACGCCAATTGTTTTTGTCTGACAGCCCAACCTTTACCACGCGCGCACGGGTCCGTCCGAGCAAGTAGTCTGCCCATTCGCCGTCACCGTCTATGACGAACAAACCGTCTGCGGGCAACAACTCTGCCAACCAACCTTCTTCTTGGGCAACTGCCGCCAGATCACCAAAAAATTCCATGTGTTCACGCCCGATGTTGGTAAGCACACCGTAACGCGGCCGGATCATCCGCAGCAGCGGCGCCAGCTCACCCGGATGATTTGTGCCAGCCTCCGCTACAAGCACCTCGTGTGCAGCTGTTAATCCGAGCAACGTCAGCGGTACGCCTATGTCATTGTTGTAGCTTGCCTGGCTCCAGTGTGTGCTGAACTGCTGGCGCAGCACAGCTGCAATCATTTCTTTAACAGTTGTTTTGCCGTTCGACCCACAAACGGCAACAGCCATCACATCAAGATCAGCACGGTGCTTTGCCGCCAATTGACCAAGTGCATTTCGCGTATCGTCAACTACGACAAGCGCACAATTTTTACGTAAACCGTCCCGTGTAAATTGGCGGTTGACTACCGCCCCCACCGCGCCGCGTCGTGTAGCTTCCTTTACGAAGTCATGCCCGTCAAAATGTTCACCCTTGATCGCAAAAAACAGGTCGCCAGCACGTACTTGGCGTGAGTCGGTACACACACGGTTATAAACCGTGTCAGCCGTCCCCCACACAAGCTCACCACCACACGCCTCAACAACAAACTTTATCGTTCGCTTTTCCACAGAACTATCCCTCCTCGGCAACGCCGGGTCTGTGCGTTTTGCGACCCAAACCTATTGTCTCGGTTTTTCATCTTAATCTTTCGGTCCGTTACCACGTCCAGCACCACGCCCTGCCCTGCCTGCGCTGAGTTTTCCTTCAGCGTGGCCTACCGGCGACTGCTGCACGACATCGGGCTGAATGTTTAGGTATTGCGCGATCCGCGTTGCGATTTGCTTGAAAACCGGGGCAGCGACCTGGCCACCGTAATAGCCGTTCTTGGGCTCATCCAAAAACACACCGATGCAAACTTCGGGTCTGTCTGCGGGGAAAAACCCGATAAACGATGAAAAATATTTCCCGGGCACATACCCGCGCACACCTGGGGCTGTTTTCTGTGCCGTGCCGGTTTTACCTGCCACAGTATAGTTTTCCAGGGCGGCCTTTGCGCCAGTGCCTTCAGGTGTGGTGACAGTTTTGAGCGCCTGAACCATTTGTTTGGCTGTGTTCTCGGCTATCACCTGTCTAATGGGTTGTGGCTGAAATTTCACTACGGTATGGCCCTCGGTATCCTGAAGCCTGTCAATGAGCATCGGGCGCATCAGCCAACCGCCGTTTGCTATTGCGCACATGGCCATGACCATCTGCAATGGTGTAACAGCAACCTCATGGCCCATTGGGATCCTTGTAATCGAGAGCTTTGTCCAATCCTTCAACGGATGCACAATGCCGGAAACTTCACCCGGAAGCGGAATGCCGGTGCGCGTGCCAAAGCCAAACTCAGTTATATACTTGTGCAATGCAGGTGCACCGAGTTTAAGCCCCACCTTGGCTGCACCGATGTTTGACGATTTGGTGATGATCTCTTCCACAGTCAACACACCGTACGGCTCATGGTCACGCAGTATCTTACCTGCATAGGCGAACCTGCCGTTTTCACAATGGAATGTGTCGGTCAAACTCACAACCCCGTCATTCAATGCCGCAGATACGACTATTATCTTAAAGGTCGAGCCGGGTTCGAACACATCGCAAATCAGCCGGTTCCGACGCGCTTCAATAGGTGCACTGCCGGGCTCATTCGGATCGAAATCCGGCAACACGCACATGGCAAGAACCTCGCCAGTTTGCGGCCTGACAACCACACAACTTGCACTGACTGGCTGGTGTTTGGCAACCGCCTCGACCAGCGCAGAACGCACCGTGTGTTGTAGCACAAGGTCAATTGTCAACACTACGTCCAGACCATCATGCGGCTCGACATCTTGCTGACGCAAGCCTACTATCTCGCGTCGGCGCGGGTCTCTAGCCGTCACACGCCACCCCGGTACGCCGGCGAGTTGGTTGTTCAACGCCAGCTCGATCCCGTCCAGACCGTACGTTTCAATAAGGCGTTTACCGCCGAAGTCACGTTCCTGCATGCCGACGTACCCGAGCACGTGCGCCAGCAACGAGCGGTTCGGATACACCCGAAGCTGATCATCAACTGGGTCGGCAAAAATCGCCCTCTGCCGTAGGCCGCGCCAGAAAACTCTTTCTGCCCGCGTAAAGGCTTTTTCATCGCGACCAGAAGGCAGGTTTGCCATTGCTTCATAAATCTTCTGCCATGTTTCAGCCGGCACCTTGCGCTTGAGCACGACATACCTGTTTGTAACGATTTCACCTGAGTCGGTGCGCCGCACGCGCGGGAAAAGCCGCCTGTAAATTTCTTCCTGATCAATCTCCAGCAACGGTGCAAGTGTGCGCGCAACAAGCGCCTGTTGGTTACCTACCAAAACAGGGTCGGCACAAACCGTTTTAACAAAAGTGCTCGTGGCCAAAAGATTGCTTCTGACATCGTAGATCTGGCCGCGGCGCGGTTCACGCACCAAGTTAAGCCGGCGTCGTTCTTCTGCAATGGAACTTAGCTGTTCATGTTGGAAAACTTGCAGATCAACCAGCCGGTACCCAAGCCCGATAAACCCGGCAAACAGCAAGATTGCCATGATCCATAACCGGCGAAGTTGGATTTTTTTTGCCATCTACCAAACCTTTTGCCGACCGCCCGCGGCCATCGGTCCCTCTCCGACGGCAACGCGGGCGGCGGCCAAAACTTTCAAACGCCCGCTTTCACTCCACCACCGCAACCCTCAATTGCCGAGCCGCATACTCGCGCCCGGGTTCAACCACCAAAGGTTCAGGCTGCGGCTCGATCAAAGTAAAAACCTCGTGCTGCGCACTCACTGGCACCAGACCAAGGTTAAGCTCGCGCACGCGCGCCTCTAGAACGGTCGGCGACTGCAACGTGGCCAGCTGCTGCCGAAGCTTTTCGTTCTCGTATCGCAACTCTGCCAGGTACAGCTCGCGTTTTTTAATCTGCTGTCCGAGTTGATAAATCTGGCTTTTCTGCCACACGTATCCCACCCCAACCATCACGCCCACCAAGACCAATAACACAACCAACCTAAACAAGTCCGTTATGCTCGGCGTACCAGAGTTGTATTTCCTGTTGCGTGCCATTTACACCTTCTCAAAGATGCGCAGTTTCGCGCTTCGGCTGCGCGGGTTATCCAACACCTCAGCTTCAGTTGGACGGACCGGCTTGCGCTCAATCCAACATAAGCAGGGCGCGCCCGGCATGCCAACCCCCGCCGCATCGGTTGCACCGAAACCCAAACAACCGTGCGCCCGGGCGCGCGCAAACTCCTTCACAACCCGGTCCTCGAGTGAATGAAACGTGATTACGGCCAGGCGGCCGCCCCGCTTCAGGATTTTCAATGCGGCCTCAAGCCCGCGTTTTAAAGAGCCAACTTCGTCGTTCACAGCTATGCGCAACGCAAGAAAAACCTTCGTCGCCGGATGTATCCGCCTGCCGGCGCGTGGCACGAGCCGCTCGATCAACATCGCCAATTGCCGCGTGCTCTGAAATCCGGCCGGAATCAACTGCCGCTCACGTACAATTGCGCGGGCAAACTTTCGCGCTTTCTGTTCGCCTCCGAACTCACGAAAAATCGTCTCAAGCTCTACTTCGGTTGCGTTGTTCACAAGGTCCGCCGCCGTCAGCGCTTGCTTGATATCAAACCGCATGTCCAATGGGCCGTCATGCGCAAAACTGAAGCCGCGCTGACCATTATCCAGTTGCGCCGAGCTTGGCCCTAGATCGAACAGTACAGCGTCGCAGCTATTCGCCGGTATCCAATCCGCCATACTCGCAAAGTTCGCCTGTCTAAGCTCGAATCTACCGGTAAATTCAGCCAGCCGTTCCTTTGCAGCCTCGATAGCTGCGCCATCACGATCGCACCCGTACAACCATCCATCAGGCGCGCTGGCAGCCAAAATCGCCGCTGCGTGCCCCCCTCCACCAACCGTGGCATCGGCATAGCAACCGCCCGACCTCGGCCTTATAGCGGCCAGTACCTCGGCCAACATCACCGGCTTATGAAAGTAGCCCAACACACGCCATGGCCATCATGCCGGCCTTATAAGCTCACCAGACCTGGCTGTTTCGCACGTTTCGCCCGGCCCATCTGCACCCGTTAATGTCCGCGCCGCAATTGCAGCATCAACTTTGGCCAGCGATTTCGCAGGCGCACACCGTATCGGGACAACCTCAAGGTCTGTTTCACTAAGGTCGTTCCGGACAACCTTTACCGTCTCTAACGAAAGCTCGCATTGAACCGGCTGTTGCATCCGCAGGTGCGCACCTCGATGTAATTTCAAATGCGACTTAGACGGTAACAGACTCAATGCACCCAGAAACTTCGACGCAGCTTTCGTCACCGGCCCAGCCGACTTCGACATCGAGTCGTCAGCACCTGCCGATTGAGTTTCTTTATGCACCGTAGCAGGTGGCTGATTTTGGGCGTTCGCACTTTCCCTGGCCCGGACATTGTCTGTCGGAGTGGTTGGCTCTGATGCCACCGCAAACGGGTTTGCCGGCGAAAAAAATTTCACCGGCCAACCCCAACGCACCATCCGATAATGGTTTGGTTTGTCCTTTATCGAGATCAAACTTTTGCCAATCGCAAGTAATTTGACCAAGCTCATAATCACGGCAATATCTTGAAGGCATCGGGTGCCATTTGCTTGTCCATCATTTCGATCTGCGCGTACCGCTCCGGGGCCCAAATCTCGAATTGGTCTAGCAAACCCACCAATGCCGCTTTGTCACTGATGCCCGCCTCGCTCGCCATTTCCTCCGGCAAACAAATCCGACCGCCCTTGTCCAAATTCACTTGGACAGATTGCGTGCCAATTATCCGCATGAGCACCGTCTTGTTCGGGTCTGAATTTGGGATTTGCTCGATCTCAGCCATCAACTTCGCCATTCGTTCTTCAGGCAACACACGCAAGCATTTGCCAACCGCGTATTTGGGCCAGAGAATCACCGTAAATTGCGCACCGGGTTTTTTGGGCCGCCACTTGGCAGGCACTTGCACACGCCGCTTTGCGTCCACGCCATGCTGGAAAAACCCGTTGTAAATCAATTTTGGCTCGCCAACCTCTTTCATCCCAAACGCCCATTACCAACTATTTTTCACAACATATTGGCACACAACGCGACACATTAATACACAATGCCTCACAAGCGTCAATACTTTTTTAAGGAAAAATTGTTCACAATTTGTTCACAGCCCCGGTAGGCAGTCCAACCACGGCGCCTCGAACAACTAACCTAAAAACACCGAACCACTTGATATTTGGCAGCCCGCTTTCTGCCGGCTTGCCAGTCGTACAATCCTTCATCTAAAAGCAAAGGCCAGACCGTCCGGAATAACTCGAAACTGTTACAGGTTTGTTTTGCAACTTGTTAAGATACGCGTACGTATGCAAACGGCAGAGTTTGACTATAACCTTCCGGAAGAACTAATTGCGCAGGCGCCGGCGCCGCAGCGCGATGAATCCCGTCTGCTTGTTTTGCACCGGCCCACAGGATTGATCGAGCATCGCGTGTTTCGTGACATTTTGAATTACCTTAGACCTGGGGATCTGCTTGTTCTGAACGACTCACGTGTAATTCCAGCCCGACTGCGGGGGTACACGACAAAATCAGGTGCAAAAATGGAAATCTTGCTGCTGGAAGAACTCGAACGCAACCTATGGCGGGCGCTGGTCCGACCAGCTAAAAGAGCGCGTCCGGGCACAAAAATAACCCTGACTGACAGCGCCGGTCTGGAGGTAACCGCCCAGGTCGTCGCAAGACAAGAGGCTGGCCAATGCCATGTTCAATTCATAGACGTGACCAACATTGTAAATGTACTAGACAGATTGGGGGATGTCCCGCTACCTCCGTACATCAGACGTGCGCGGACCAAAAGTTTGCCGGACGATCGGTCTCGTTATCAGACAGTGTACGCGCGTGTTCCCGGCTCAGTAGCTGCCCCAACAGCAGGGTTTCACCTTACGGAAACGTTGCTTGCCCAAATAAAAGGAAAAGGTGTTCAGGTGCTTTTTGTCACGCTGCACATTGGTCTCGGCACATTCGCACCTGTGCGTGCGACCGAAGTCAAAGCACATCAAATGCATGAAGAACGGTATGAACTGAGCGCCGAAACTGCCGCTGCGATTAACGAAGCAAAAAAAGCAGGCCGGCGCGTCATAGCAGTCGGCACAAGCACAGTTCGTGTGCTTGAGAGTGTCGCCTGTGAAACCGGGGGCGCACTTGTAGCTGGAACAGGTAGGACATCACTTTTTATTTACCCGCCATTCACGTTCAAGATTGTGGACGGGTTAGTCACAAATTTCCATCTGCCGCGTTCGACGCTGCTGATGCTGGTAAGTGCGTTTGCTGCGCCCGGGCAAATGGCTGGGCGCGACATAATTTTGCGGGCGTACCAAGAAGCAATCAAACTTCGGTACAGGTTTTACAGTTACGGCGACGCAATGCTGATCTTATGAACTCCGGGCAAAAAAACCCCGGGCGCAATTTGCCGTATGTAATAGTCAATATGGCAATGAGTGCCGACGGTAAAATTACAACTGCCAATCGTGCAGTCTCAACCTTCGGCAGCCGACGCGACCTGGAGCATCTGCTCGAGCTGCGTGCAACTGCAGATGCGGTGATGACCGGCGCGCGCACGGTACAGGCACAACAACTCAATCTCGGGCCTGGGCCGGAGCGGTTCCGAAGGCTCAGACTCAAACGCGGCTTAGCTGAGTACAATCTGCGCGTTGTAGTCAGTGGCAGAGCTAGTGTAAGCCCTAACGCCCATATTTTCACCAAGCGATTTTCCCCAATAATAGTTTTGACAACGCGCCGCGCACCGAAACACAGGCTCTCAAGACTCGAAGCCGCTGGCGCAATTGTCAAAATTTGCGGAAAAGACAAAATCAATTTCCGCACAGCATTACGCTGGTTATATACCCGATGGGGTGTAAGGCGACTCGTATGCGAAGGTGGGGGAGAACTAAATGATGCATTATTCAAGGCGGGTTTGGTGGACGAACTGCATCTTACAATTTGTCCGCTGATTTTCGGTGGGGCAAATGCGCCGACAATCGCAGATGGCAAAGGCATGCCAAAGCTCGCTCTGGGTTCAGTGTTCAGGCTGAAATCGGTAAAACGCACCGGAAACGAGCTGTTCCTCGTACTGGAAGCGCTCCGGTGACAGCTCCCAAATTCGAGCCAAGACCCGTTGGGAGGACGGGTTGGTGATCAGCCGGCATGCCGCCGCACATGCCAAACGCGGCATGCGATGCGGGTCAATCTTGACTAACGGGGTGACCGGCGCCGGAGCCGCAGTTGCGCCAGCGAATGCGCTATTGCGGCGCTGACAGATGCAACTTCAGCCTGGCTCATACGTTCTGCCATGCGCGCCTCGGCTCTACGTCGTGCTTCTTCGGTCTTTGCGTCATCGAGTGTATCGCCACCAACAGCCATATCAGTCAGCACCGCAACATAACGCGGTGTGACCTCAACAAATCCTTCCCCTACAACAAGGTAATAATCGCGTCCGGCCTTGCGAGCAACAATTTCGCCCGGAACAATCTGTGTCACCAGCGGCACGTGATTCGGGTAAATGCCAAGCTGCCCCTCGATACCGGGCAGCGTGACCATCTCGACGTCGTCGCTGTAAGCAACTTCATCGGGCGTAACTATTTCAAGCCTCAGTGTTGCTGCCATGTTGTGTTGGATTGTATCCGAATCAACGAATCACGCCTCTTTGATCTCGTCAATGGTGCCTTTCATGTAAAAGTTTGCCTCGGGCACGTCATCGTGTTTGCCCTCGAGGATTTCCTTGAACCCGCGAATTGTCTCGGCCAACGGAACCTGTTTGCCCGGTCGGCCTGTAAACACCTCAGCAACCGAGAACGGCTGGCTCAAGAACCGCTGAATTTTCCGGGCGCGATACACGGTAAGTTTGTCTTCAGGCGACAGCTCGTCCATACCAAGGATCGCAATTATGTCGCGCAGGTCTTTATAGCGCTGTAGCACACGTTGCACACCGCGCGCAACCTCGTAATGTTCCTGCCCGACAATTTCCGGTGTCAGCGCACGCGAAGTTGAAGCAAGCGGGTCAACCGCAGGATAAATACCCTGCTCGGCTATGGCGCGGTCCAGCACGATTGTTGCATCCAAATGTGCGAACGTCGTCGCCGGCGCAGGATCGGTCAAATCGTCGGCCGGCACGTAAATTGCCTGAAATGAGGTAATTGAACCTTTTGTGGTTGAAGTGATTCGTTCCTGTAACTCGCCCATCTCGGCTGCGAGCGTCGGTTGATAACCAACGGCGCTTGGTGTGCGACCCAGCAGTGCCGATACCTCCGAGCCTGCCTGTGAAAACCTGAAAATGTTGTCAATGAACAACAATACGTCTTGGTTTTTCTCGTCCCTGAAATACTCGGCAATAGTTAAACCGGACAACCCAACACGCAGCCGTGCGCCCGGCGGTTCGTTCATCTGGCCGTACACGAGCGCAATCTTCGACTGGGCAAGGTTGTCGAGCCGAATCACTTTGGCCTCGACCATTTCGTTGTACAGGTCATTTCCTTCGCGTGTTCGCTCACCTACGCCTGCAAAGACTGACACACCCCCGTGAAGTTTGGCGATGTTGTTGATCAGCTCCATTATAATGACGGTTTTGCCCACGCCAGCGCCGCCGAACGCACCAACCTTGCCGCCCTTCAGAAATGGGCAGATCAAATCTACCACCTTGATACCGGTCACAAGCAACTGCGGCGAGGTTGACTGCTCAACAAGTGCAGGCGCAGGCCGATGTATTGGGTACCGTTTTTCAGCCGGCACCGGCCCAAGCTCATCAATCGGTTCACCTACAACGTTGAGCATGCGCCCGAGTACACCTGGCCCAACCGGCATACTTATTGGCCCGCCGGTGTCAATGACTTCGTACCCGCGTTTCAGTCCGTCAGTTGTGCTCATTGCCACCGCGCGTACCACATTGTCACCGAGGTGTTGTTGAACTTCTAAAGTTAGTTTCGTGCGGCCGCGGAACGGCATGTCGTACTCGACGGTCAGCGCGTTGTAAATGGCTGGTACAGTCTCGGGAAACTCAACGTCAACCACCGGACCGATCACCTGGACAATTTTACCCTTGTTCATTTGCACGACCTGTTTTCTTTGTCTTATTCCATCGCCATCTGTGCGCTGCAAATGTCCAGCAGCTCGTTGGTAATGCCTGCCTGTCTGACCTTGTTGTATTCAAGTGTCATTTCTGCAATCAACTGGTTTGCGTTATCCGTGGCGTTTTTCATTGCAACCATGCGCGCACTGTGTTCACTTGCTTTAGCCTCGAGCAATACCTGGTACATGAAAAAGTTTAGGTAGTGCGGCAGTAACGCCTCGAACACAGCCGCTGCGCTCGGTTCAAAAAGAAACTCGGCGGGCGGTTCGCCGCCCCTGGCTGTTTGGACCTGCTCAGGGCTAGGCAGCCAAGCCCGCCCCAGCCACGCGCCCTTCAATTCGCCAACGGGCAAAAAAGGCACAAGTGCTGGTTTCTGCCTAAGCGTGTTAATGAACTGCGTAAACAGCACGTCCACGTGGTCAACTTCGCCATTTAAAAACATCTCACGCGCAAATTTCGATATTGCACGTGCCTCGGCAAACTGTGGTGTGTCACTGTAACTGAACTCAGCCACAAGCTGTCTGCGTGTGCGGGCAATGAATTGCGCGCCTTTCCGGCCAACAGCGATGAAAAGTGTTGTGTGCGAATCGTACTGCAACAGCTCGCGCAACAGATTCGAATTCAGCGGCCCGCATAACCCCTTATCAGTGCTGACAACTATTAGCGCGCGCCTCAGCACCGGCCTGTGTTGGGTGAGCGGATGCACAAAATCACCTGCATGCCCTGTTACAATGCCAACAAAACTCGCCATCAGATCCGCATACGGACGTCCTGCCAAAGCCATCTGTTGCGCTCGCTGCATCTTGGACGCGGCAACCATCTGCATGGCACGTGTAATTTGTGCCGTGTCAGTAATCGACTTTATGCGCCGGCGCAAATGACGAATGTTTGGCATTGGCGTTTTTACCGGTATGTTTGCTTGAACTGCTCCAGCGCGCTCTTTAGTTCCGCTGCTAGTGCGTCGGTGACAGCTTTTTCAACTCGGATTCGCGTCAGCAACGCACTCTTGCGCAGCGTGAGAAATTCTGTGAGTTTATTTTGGAAATCTTTGATCTTCTCGACCGGCACATCGTCCATAAAATTGTTTTGCACAGCCCAAAGCACGGCCACCTGGACTTCAACTGGGATTGGGTTATAGGGTGGTTGTTTGAAAAGCTCGATAATCCGTTTGCCCCGCTCAAGCCGCGCCTGTGTAAGTGGGTCGAGTTCGGAGCCGAACTGCGCAAACGCAGCCAGTTCACGGAACTGCGCGAGGTCAAGTTTAACCCGGCCGGCCACCTGTTTCATTGCCTTGACCTGCGCGGCAGAACCGACACGTGACACTGAAATACCGACTGAAATTGCAGGCCGTACACCCTGGTAAAACAGGTCGGTTTCGAGATAAATCTGGCCGTCGGTAATCGAAATTACGTTGGTTGGTATGTACGCCGTTACGTCGCCTGCTTGTGTCTCAATGATTGGGAGGGCTGTAAGCGATCCATTGCCGTGTTTTTCGTTCATGCGTGCAGCGCGTTCGAGTAACCGGCTGTGCAGATAAAACACGTCACCCGGATATGCCTCACGCCCAGATGGCCGCTTGAGTACAAGTGACACCTGCCTGTACGCCACCGCATGCTTCGAAAGGTCATCGTACACAATAAGCGCATCCATGCCGTTGTCCATGAACCATTCGCCCATTGCACACCCCGCAAACGGCGCCAAGTATTGGTCCGCAGCAGAATCCGATGCCGCGGCAACAACAACTATCGTGTACGGCATTGCACCGGCTTTCTCAAGCTCGGCTATCACGCGCGCAACGTTTGACTGCTTCTGCCCAATTGCAACATAGATCGAGTACAATGGGCGGTAGTCTCTTTCACCGCGTTCGTCGGCTTCACGGTTCAGGCGTGCGTTGTTTATGATTGTATCCACACAAATAGTTGTCTTGCCGGTTGCACGGTCGCCTATGATAAGCTCGCGCTGGCCGCGTCCAATCGGTATCATTGCGTCAATGGCCATTATACCGGTTTGCACAGGCTGATTGACCGAGCGCCGCTTGATCACCCCAGGCGCAATTCGTTCAACTGGATAAGTTGTCTCTGCTGCAATTGGTCCTTTGCCGTCAATCGGCCGACCAAGCGCATCTACAACTCGCCCTAGGAGCGCTTTGCCAACTGGTACGGAAAGAACCCTGCCAGTGGTACGCACCGTCTGACCCTCACGGACGCGAAGGTAATCACCCAAAATAACCGCCCCTACTTCTGTCTCCTCCAGAGAGAGCGCTAACCCCATCAGGCCGTCGCCAAAATCGAGCATCTCGTTGTACATCGCGTCGGCCAAACCTTCGATCTTGGCCACGCCATCGTGCACTTCGCGCACGATGCCAATGTTCTGCTTGAGCACGGCAGTTTTTGCACTGGCAATCTGCGCTTCGATCTCCTGCAATATTGAACTCATATCTTGCTACTCGACTAAACCTCACTTATGCGATGTAAAGCGGGTCCTCAGCTCCTCAAGCCGCGCACGGATTGTTCCGTCGTAAACATCACTGCCCACCTGCACGCGTACACCACCGATCAACTCGGGCCGTTGCACAAATTCAAACCGCAAGCCCGGTCCGTACCGCTTCTCGAGTTGTTCGCGTAGGCGTTGACTCTGCTCACGTTCGAGCGCTACAACGGTTTCAACCAACACGGTCCTGCGTTGCACTTGCAGCTTTACCAGCCGTCTAAGATGTGCAAGCACAGCCAGGTACCCGCGCGGTTTTGCCTCAATTAACACATTCACAGCTCGCTTGACTTTATCGTCGTCGAGCTGACCGTCACGTAAACAACTTTTGAAAAGCTGTTTTGCGCAGCGTCTGGCCTGTTTTGATATTTTCACGAGCTGCAAAAATTTTTACCGGATTACCACCCCGCCGGACGACCGCAATACACTCAAGCCGCAAGCTCGCGTGTGGTTTCTTCGACCAACCGCTTTTGGTCTTCGGTTGTGAGTATTTTGCCCGTGACACGAACCGCTGTCTCGACCACCAGCCTACCAAGTTCACCGCGTAACTCAGCCAACATTTGCGTGCGTTCAAGCTCTGTGGTCTGCCGAGCCTTTTCAATGAGCGCTTGGGCGGTTGCAATTGCCTTTTGCATTTCACGCTGTTGCAGTTGCGCAGCCGTCTTACGCGCCTCGTCAATCAACCGATCTCCCTCATGGACAGCCCGGGCAATTATCTCTTGTGCTTTGGCTTGTGCACTAGCCAACTCAGCCTTGATCTTTTCTGCGTTTGCCAAGCCCTCCGCTATACGCTGTCTGCGTTGCTCGAGCGCGACGAGGACAGGTTTGTAAGCAAATCGATGCAACAGAAACGCCACAAGACAAAAGCTTATCACCTGGGCCGTGAACATCGGCCAATCAACACCAAAATCGCGCCCGATCTGGGCTGCTTTGCCCGCCAAGTCGCCGCCGATATCCGCAAATACAATGAAACTTGTCATCGTCATAAGCACATAATACCAACGCCAAAAGGCTCTACCTGGCCATGTACCCCGGTTGAGCTGGCCAAGTGTCTATTTGGCGAGGAAGATCGCGTAAAACACAATCGCCTCGGCAAATGCAATCGCAAGAATTGATTGCACGAGGATTTTTGTTGATGCACCTGGATTGCGGCCGACTGCTTCTGAAGCTTTTGCCCCAATCCAGCCCACTCCAATTGCCGCAGCCAAGCACGCCGCAGCAACGTGTACGTTACCTGTCAATTCAGCTGCCATTTGCATTATCATAGTGTTCATGCAGTTCTGGTACTTTGTTGTTAAATTTTGCTGCTAAGTCGTCATTTCTTAATGGTGCGGCTATTCCTCTGCCTGTTCTGCCTGCTCGTGTGTGCAAATTAACATCGTGAAAACAGCAGTTAACAACATGAAAACCAGCGCTTGAATGACGCCGACCATCAACTCAAGCAAATAAAACGGCACCGGTAAAAGCCAGCTAAACGGCGCAGGCGCAACTGCCGTCACTGCTTCCAAAAGATTTTCGCCTGCGTAAATATTGCCATACAAACGAAAGCTCAATGACACCGGCCGAAACAGAATCGAGATAACCTCAAGCAAACCGACAAACACAAACATACCAATCAACATGACTCGCAACAGTCCGGTGGTATCGCCTTTCGGGCCGAAGATGTGCAGCAGAAATCCCTTGAGTCCGTTGACTTGCAATGCCCAAATCGTCCAGCAAACAAAAAACACTGTCGCCATCGCAAATGTCATGTTCAAGTCCGCGTTTGCGCCGCGGAACAAGGGCCGTTCAACAACAAAGCCATGCGCAGTTTTTGTTCCCCAGCCAATTGTGCCTACACCGGGCAATAATCCGGCCCAATCCGCAAACAAAATAAAAATGAAAATCGAGGCGAAAAACCAAAACGTCCGGCGCACAAGATCACGCCCAATCAATCCCTCCAGGAAATCATGCAAAATTTCCACCAGCCATTCCCAAAAGTTTTGCAAACCTCCCGGCACTTCCTGCATCTGGCGTGTGGCTAGCCGCGCAAAAACTATTAATCCAACCGCAACAACCCAGCTTACAACCATCGAGTTTGTGACTGGCAACGGGCCGACCCTAAACAACACCGGCGGCGCCTTAGGCAAACCGTGCGTTGCATGGGCGGACCCCACAGTCTCTTCCGCGCCGTACAAATCTGCACGCGCCTCAGCGCCCTTAATAAACAGCGCATTCGTCCAGGCGAGCACTGCCGCTGCAATGCACACCAGAACAATCATTGACCTATTCAAAGCCATAAGGCCTAACTGCTTCTTTTTTCGGTTTAACAAAACTAAGTTCAATTCGTTCCAAGAACCCACACATTTGCACGCAAGCAAGCCCGAAACAAGTTTTTTGTATGTCAGCCGCGCCCAAAAA